>FRDC01000939.1_pt1 | contig 47476 bp, 59 predicted proteins | sample 1106171 | NCBI WGS metagenome assembly FRDC01 (sample SAMEA3930566, study PRJEB13176) | freshwater metagenome | biome: Drinking water system; feature: drinking water; material: water | place: Singapore | collected 2014-12-20 | reverse complement strand
GCAGCAGTTGCATTTCAAAGGGGAATTTTCAGTATTTGTCGGATGGTTATGGGTACGAATTCGATTAGTCTTTTTGGAACAACCCAACATTGTTGTGTTCAAATTTCCAAAGTCCTTGTGTTGTGAATCCCGGCAAAGAATTTTGCAAACACTCTTTCTTGGAAAATACGTTAATTAATAACAGACCGTGTGGAGAGAGAGCATTTCGCATACTCTGAATAAACAGGGGATCTGTTAGGTGTGCACTGGGTTCGCGACCTCGGAATAGATCGACTGTAATAAGGTCGAATTGAGTACGGAGGTTGATGATGGCGTTGCGCGCATCGTCAACAATTACGTTAGGAAAAGGAAATGGTTCATACAGTTTTATCTCTTTTACCAACAACACCATTTCCGGATCATGCTCAATGAAGGTAATTGTGCAGCCAGGAAATGCGCGATGGTAGAGGGCTACGTCACCCCCTCCGCCAAGACCGAGAGTAAGTATTGAAGTTATTGCCCGGTCGGGAAACATGTCTTTTACTTTTCGAAACGCATCGTGCCACACGCGCTGCAGACTCGGTCCGGTTTGTTGGACGCCATCAACCTTAACACTCCATCGCCCGAACATTTTTAATGCAGTAATGGTTCCGTTTTTATCCGAGTGTCGAATCTTTCGTTCAAATATCCAGCTCATATAGTAGACACTAAAACCGAAACCTAACCTGGTACAGCTTTTCGGGGAGGGAGACTATGTTCACACCAAACTTCGTTTTAAATTGGGAGAATCCTTTCCAGTCTGACGGGTTGCCAGGGATCCACGAATTGCCGAACTGTAGTGTGTGCAGACCTGCGCTCTGCGACGTCGCAAACCAATGGTCCATGAGGCCAACCATGGCGGGGAAGGCGCGCGCTTTCGTATGGTAAAAGCCCGCGTAGTAGAAGGAGCTCTTGAACGTAGGGGAGTCAAAGACCAACATGCCGGCCACCACCTCGTTCCCACTCATTTTGTTGCGCACGCCAAAGATGCGCATGTGTTCAGCGGTCGCCGGAGCTGTCTTCAAGCGGTGGGCAATGGGGCGCAGGTACAGTCGACCCATCTTGCGGGCGACGGTGCTGCCGCGGTAGGCACGTTCAAACTCCTCCCACGTTAGTGTTTCGACGGCGAGCTTCCCTTCTGCGACCATGGACGCGAACTTTCGTTGGTCGTATCGCGCGACTTTTGACCACTGTGCTCGGTAGTCTTGCCCTTGCTCGACGCGGGAAAAGGAAACAGCGTACTTTGACGTGGCAATACGAAAGAGTGCTCGGTACCAGCCTGCCGGCGGTTCTTGGCGGGTAATCGGCTGCCACGACCGGACGCTTAGGTACCAACGGTTGTGAGGTGACGAGTCGTCTGCGGGCACGGCATCGCCGACAAACTTTTGATACAGGAAGGGCCAGTAGCGAATTTCAACGCCTAAACCTCCGGGGACGGCCCGCGGTTGGAGCGAGCGGTGAAAGAGGAGTGGCAGGTGGTACTCGGGCCAGACGTAGTACGGCATGTAGTCCTCGGGAGGGAGTGGGAGGTCTCCTTTTGCACTATTCATATTTTTCCACTCTACCACCACCCACTCAGTCTTCCGCTGTGCACACGTGGCAGTGTATACTCGTATCGGAAGAATGTATGAAAGCCCCTGAGCGATTCAGAAGTGAGGGTGATTTACGGCACTTCCTCCACTCATATGGGGTACATACCGAGTCGTGGGGTAGAGGGTCTAAAGATGTAGACGACCTTTATGAAGAACTTTCATGCGGGGAGACACGGTTAGTGCTTCGGCGAGACGGTACAGTACTCCGTTTGAAACGCGCAGCGGCGGCACGGGTATTATTTAACGACCAAGGTCGGCAGCTAATGTTGCAGAGGAAAGAGCAGGTGTTTCGTAACGGCACGGTGCGCAGTGACTTTTCCGACCGCCTCAGCATTTCAGAGAAACTGCAGCCAAAAGAGAAAGCTAAAAAAGCACTCATTCGTGGCTTAGGAGAGGAGTTGCAACTTGACCCACCATTTTCTATTCGGCCACGCGGTACCAGCGTAGACATCGCCGTCAGCAAAACATTTCCAGGCCTCGTCACAAAATCAACAAGACACCGCTTCGATGTTCACCTACATCCTGAGCAATATAATCCCGATGGATATATCGAGGAACAGCCGAAGAAGACAACATATTTTGGCTGGAAGCCACTGCCGTGCACTCACCGGTAGCGTGACTAAACTATAAGTAAATATAGAAGATTCTGAATAGAATCCACAAAACTTGGTATTTACACTTACTTCTTACCGGAATACAATTGAGTAATGCCAGTCGCCCGAAGGTGCGAGAAGTGCAATAAACCATTTACCGCCAAACCTTTCCACATTCGAAAGGGTCACGGTAGGTTTTGTTCGCGACGATGCAACTTCGATGCAATGAAGACAGGAGAGCTTCGAGCATGTGATACTTGCGGTAAGGCGACTTATAAAACACCAAAGCAGATTCGTGTTTCAAAAAATAAAAAATATTTCTGTAGTAAAACCTGTCAGACAATATGGCGCAATGGAATTTTTATCGGTCCGAGGCATGCAAGTTGGAAACACGGTAAAAATGCATACCAAAGCGTCCTTCGTCGCATAGGCCGGAAAGAAATATGCCAGTTGTGCCAGACAAGTGACGCTAGGGTATTAGCTACTCATCATATCGATAAAGATAAAACCAATAATAAGCCTGAAAACCTTGCATGGCTTTGCCACAATTGCCATTTCTTGGTACACCATTATAGTGAGGGGAGAGACCAAGGACTGTTAAAGCCGAGGTCGTAATGGTGGTCGTAGCTCAATTGGTAGAGCTCCTGGTTGTGGTCCAGGCGGTTGCGCGTTCAAGTCGCGTCGATCACCCCCGAATACGCTATAGTTGAGAGAGTGAATGAGCTGTGGATATTTCTGGTGAGACACCGGCAGCACTTGCCGACGGTCGCGCTCTTGGTTGGGTTCGTGGTTGATATAGTCCTATTTAAAACAATCAACCTTTCGTACGCGCAACTCATTCTCGCCACCCACCTTTCAATAGTCGCGTTGTGCATTCTGGTGCTCGCTCTTCCGTCTGAGGCGAAGGGGCAGTCGCTCTTTTCGTGGGCACAGGGCTGGCTCCCCCTCCTGCAGCAGTACTCGACCGGTAACCTCCTGTCGGCGTTCCTGGTGCTGTACTCGGGCTCCGGGTCGCTGTCGCAGAGTTGGCCGTTCTTCGCACTCCTCGGCATTGCAGTCGTTGGCAACGAAGTCTTTGCCCGCGAGCGAAGCCGCCTCGCCTTCCACACGTCGCTCTTGTTTTTTAACCTCCTCCTCTTCTTCGCGTTGGCCCTTCCGCTCATGACCGGCACCATCTCGGTGCTTGCGTTCATATTGGCTATTGTCGCGGGCACGGTCGTCTTTCAAATATTTCGCTGGAGCCTCCGGCTTATTGCCCGCGACACGTACCAGGCCAATCGGCCGGTCATTAACCGTGGCGCACTGTTCGTACTAGTGTCTCTTACCGTCCTCTACTTCACTAACTTGATTCCTCCACTTCCGTTAACGTTGAAAGACGTCGGCTACTTCCACGGCGTGTCTCGAGTCGGCGACACGTACGTCGTCGCCGACGAGGTGCGGCCGTGGTACGACCGCTTCTTCGACCTTGGTGGGACGACGGTGCGCTTAAGTCCAGGGGAGAGCCTCTACGTCTACAGCGCCGTGTTTGCACCGGCGCACCTCGACACTGAAATCGTTCACCGGTGGGAGTACTTCAACGAGGGGAGTAGCGCGTGGGAAAGTCACAACGTCGTGCGCATGAGTATTGAGGGCGGACGCGACGGAGGCTGGCGCACGTACTCGTTGGTCCGGGACCCGGCGGAGGGTCGGTGGCGCGTCTCAGTTGAAACCACGCGTGGCGCGGTCATCGGCCACGCCTACGCCACCGTCACGCAGCCCGCCAAAACCGTTCAACTTGTGGAGGTGGTAAAAAAATAATAACCATGTGCATAACTTCGCGTGCCCTTGACACAGCGGGTGTAAGGTTAGGACATGCAGCAGAAATTTCTCCACGCGCTTTATGCCTCGCTTGAGTGGCGGGCCATCGCCTTTGTTATAACCAACATTTTCTTCTGGTTCACTACCGAGTCGTGGTGGCAAGCAACCGGTCTCGCGCTCCTTTTGCAAGGCATTTTGTTCGTCGTGTATACCCTGTGGCACTTTGCGCGGTTTGAAGAGGGCTTTGCCTTGCTGGTAAAAAAGGACGCGCCACCAACTCATTAGGTATACTGGTATATATGACCTTTGTCGGAAATATTGAAGAAGAGGCAAAAACCAACACGAACTATCGCAAGGTTGTGTACACCGACCAGCGGCTTCAGCTCGTGGTCATGAGTCTTGCACCAAATGAAGAAATAGGTGACGAGGTGCACGACGGCGACCAATTCGTACGTGTCGAAGAGGGGCAGGGGACGGCGGTCTTGGATGGCGAGTCGCACGCGCTCGTAGACGGCACGGCAGTCATCATTCCGAAAGACGTAACTCACAACATTATCAATGCCTCGTCGACGGCGCCGCTCAAGCTCTACACTATCTACGTACCACCCGAGCACCCGCCGGAAACTATTCAGAAAACTAAGGCTGAGGCTGACGCCGCTGAAAACAATTAAGAATTTTCCTCTCTCGCCCCCTCACGCTTTTCTTCTTCGGCAACAACAAACTCCCATAGATCTAAGGCAGGGCCTTGGTCGTGTGCATATGTCGATTGCATTGTTTGGCGTTGTTTCTGACGAAGCTCACGTAGGCTGTCGGAAGTATGTCCAAAGCTTTTTACCACCACACCACCGTTTAATGTGTGAGTAATCCCTGGCATACTTTTATCAAGTGTTTTAACAAAGCGCGCCTCACGAGTGTCGAGGCGCTCATACGCTGCAATAATTTCGTGTACCCATGGTAGGATCTCACCAAATTCACGTTGAATTCTTTCGTACGCAGCATGTTCACGTTCCGCCTTATCCCGTTGATCGCCGGGACTCATATGCTTGAGCGTTGCCGTATCTCCCGCATACACTTCCACAAGGTCGTGTATTAAAGCAAATTCGGCAATTCTTCCACGATTGAGTTCCGGCGCAAAACGCTCTGCATACGAGCACGCGATAATGCCTAACATGACAGTATGGTCGGTGTCTGACTCAGGGGTCACTCCATCCTCATGGAAGGTAGCTCGGTTGACTTTTCCAAAGTTCAAGACAAGCTGCCCAAGTTCAATGATTTTTCTATACAACTTCTGATCCATCACTCGCTCATTCTATCAATAGAAGGGCAAACATGATGCCGATGCCGACTAAGACGGCGAAAAATTCAGTAATAGACTTGCCTGGGTGCGCAGACGTCTTGAGTTCCGGAATCAAATTGACCGCAGCTATGTAGATGAATCCGCCGGCGGTGAACGCAAGCGCAAGAGGTTCTATGTTTTCTACCGTTTCGCCAAACCAGAGGAAGGTGCCGACTCCCAAGAAAGCCACTAATGCTGAAATGAAGTTCCACATCAGCACCTGCATGCGCGTGTAACCAGAGTGAATGAGGAGAGCAAAGTCGCTAATTTCTTGCGGCACTTCATGTAGGAAGACGGCAATGGTGGTGGCCACGCCGAGGGCGGGGGAGACGAGGTAGCTTGCGGCTATGATGGCGCCGTCAAGAAAGTTGTGAATAGCGTCGCCGGTAATAACTAAGACGCCGAGCGCTCCTTTTGGCTTTATCGAGCACTGTTCGCCCGGTTCACAGCGGGCGTGACTTACGTGGTGGTAGTCGTACCAGCACAAATATTTTTCTAGGACAAAGAATACGATAATGCCTCCCAATACCCCGAGAGAAAAAATGGTAGTGTCCGCATTTTTCTCTAGCGCTTCAGGAATAAGATGAATAAACGCGTCACCGAGTAGGGCGCCTGCCGACAGGCCAATGAAGAGGTGCATGGCACGTTGCATTTTCTCTATTTGTATTGACAGCGTGGCAACACCAATCAGCGACACCAAGCTCACGAGGAGTGTCGCGCCAAGCGCGTAGGCAGTAGTTGGTTCCATGGCGCTATGGTAGCATAGCCTGAGTGGCGCGTTTCCTCTGGCTCATCAGTCTCGCATGTGTGGTCGCACTTCCGCCCGACACTGCGATTGCTAACACAGATGATACATTTCATGCCCGGGTCGTTGAGATATTGTCCGAAGAGAGCGTTGCACTACCCGGTACAGACGCTTCGTACATCGTGCAAACGATGCGAGCGGTGACCACCGATGGCGAGGTACTTACGCTCGAGAATGACCGCGTGCCGCTTAAAGTGGGTGACTATTTTTTCGGAATGTTCATTGAAGGGCCTGAAGGGAGGATCTACAGTGTGCGGGACCCTGATCGACGCCTCGTCTTGATTGCAGTCGTGTCAGCGTTTGTAGTGTCGGTCGTTGCCGTGGGAAGGTGGGTGGGCGTGCGTTCACTCATCTCGCTTGGACTCTCACTCTTCGCTCTGCTATGGTGGCTCACTCCGCTCGTAGTCTCGGGAGCTTCACCGTTTGCGGTGTCTGCTACGCTTGCGGTAGTAGTGTTGTGTGTAGCGACACTGGTCACCCACGGGGTGTCGTGGAAGACGTTGACGGCACTTGTGGCGAGTTTCATTAGTGTCGGTATTGCCATGGTGATAAGCAGTATCATGGTATCCGCAGCGCGCGTGAGCGGCTTCGCGAGTGACGAAGCGTCTATTTTAAATCTCACTACGGGCGGAGCAATCAACATGGAGGGAGTACTCCTTGGTGCGCTCATTATCGGCGTGCTCGGCATCGTTGATGATCTCACTATCACCCAAGTATCTACCGTCCAGGCGCTCCACCAGGCAAACCCACACATGGATCCCCGCGCCCTCTACCACGAGAGTATGAGGGTGGGGAGGGACCACCTCGGCGCGGTAGTGAACACACTTGTCCTAGCCTACGCGGGCAGCGCGCTCCCGCTTCTTATGTTGTTTTCGCTTTCACCAAGCTCACCACTTACCCTCATAAACAGCGACATCATCACGATTGAAATAATTCGCGCTGCAGTCGGAGGCATGTGTCTTGCCGCATCAATCCCCCTCGCTACCGCCCTCGCGGTAGTAGTCAGAAAGAAAATGGCAGGCTCCACCGTCTCCTCTCATGGCCACATTATTCATTAATCTGTTTGGTATACTACGTACATATGGAGTCACACAAATTGTTTGAAAGTGCTCGGGTTGAGAAGCTTGCCGCACTCTTTTTACTCGCTGCAGCTATTTTTGTCGGTTTGCAGGCGGTTAACGCACTCATGAAGCTGTTCGAGCCACGTCCCGCCTACGGCAACATCATTACGGTTGAGGGTATGGGCAAGGTTACTGCCGTCCCTGACGTAGCGACCGTCACGTTCAGCATTTCTGAAGAGGCAACCACTGCTTCAGCCGCACAGGACAGTGCCGCGAAGAAGATGAATGTCGCACTCGCTGTGCTTACAGATGAACTAAACATCCCGGAGGCTGACATTAAGACTACGTCCTACACCGTCTACCCTCGGTACAATCAGCCGCAGCCATGCTACCGCGAGTTCTGCCCCGAGTATGACCAGCGCATCGTCGGCTACACCGCGTCGCAATCAGTTGAGGTAAAGGTGCGCGAGACTGACAAGGCAGGGGAGGTCCTGTCCAAGCTCGGTGACGCGGGAGTATCCAACCTCTATGGTCCATCCTTCACTATCGACGACCCTGAGGGCTTGAAGGCCGAGGCACGGAAGCAGGCTATTGAGGACGCACGTGCGAAGGCGAAAGCACTGGCCAAGGACTTGAACGTGCGCATTGTTCGAGTCACTGGCTTCTGGGAGAACTCAGGAGGCTACCCGACACCGTACTACGGCAAGGCAGAGGGGATGGGCGGCGATATGGCAGTGTCCTCAGTCTCGCCCGAACTTCCAGTCGGAGAGAATGACATTCAAGTCATGGTGTCTGTCTCATACGAAATCCGTTGACGAACTACCGCAGATGCGCTAGTATTTGGAAAGGCCCGGGAAGGGCCTTTTTAAATCCACGAGTATGAAAGCATTCATGGACTATCTGTCTGGTGTACGCGGCGAGCTCACCCACGTGAAGTGGCCGTCGTCCGCGCAGGCGGTTGGGTACACGGCACTGGTTATTGTTATTTCAGTGCTCGTTGGTGTGCTGGTCGCGGCCTTCGACACGCTCTTCACCTTCCTTATTGAGCAGGCAGTCATCAGATTTTAAGTATGAGCAAGCAACTACCACAGGCAGGGCGCGGCTGGTACGCCGTCCACACGTACTCAGGGTACGAAAATGCCGTGATGCGTAACCTGAAGCAGCGCATTGAGTCCCTGGGTATGGGTCATAAAATTTTCAATGTAGTCATTCCGACGGAAAAGAAAATTAAAGTCACCGGCGGCAAGCGCCAGACGGTGGATGAAAAGATATACCCCGGCTACATCTTGGTCGACATGGTCGTCGACGACGAGAGCTGGTTCGTGGTGCGCAACACGCCGCGCGTGACGGGCTTCGTCGGTAGCGGAACCACCCCCGTGCCCTTAGGGAAGGATGAGCTCGACGCGCTCATGAAGCGCATGTCCACCGACACCGCGAAACATACGATCGACTTCGCCATTGGCGAGCCGGTGGTGGTGATTGATGGGCCGTTTAAGGACTTGGAGGGGAAGGTGGGCGCCATCGATGAGGAGAAGGGGAAGATAAAGGTCTTGGTGTCCATGTTCGGGCGCGAAACCCCCGTTGAACTCGACTTTTTGCAGGTTCGTAAACTGTAGCGAGCCACCAATATACGAATGCGTGCGAATAATTGTCGGGAACGTCAGTACGCCGATGCTTTCGAGCAGGTGCTGAAGGCAGAGGGAATCAAATTTCAACGCGAGGCACCGCTTCCTCTCCCATTAGTCACCAATGAGATGACCAACAAAGCTGATTTTATAGTTGAAGGAAAAATAGTTATTGAGTTTAAAGCGCAACCGGTTATAACTAAAGAGGATTATGCTCAAACACAGCGCTATTTACAGGCCTCAAAAATTAAGCTAGGATTGTTAGTGAATTTCCGAAACAAGTATTTACGGCCTATTCGTATCATTCGTTGGAATTCGTAAAATATTCGTATTTATGGCTAAAAAGAAAATCACGAAAATAATCAAAATACAGGCTCCTGCGGGCCAGGCAACGCCGGCGCCACCTTTGGGTACCGTGCTTGGGCCCGCCGGTATTAACATTGGCGAATTCATCAACCAGTTCAACAAGCAGACGCAGGAGATGCGCGGCAACATCATCCCCGCCATCATTACCGTGTACGAAGACCGCTCATTCACCTTTATCCTCAAGCAGCCGCCGGCGTCGCAAATTATTTTGAAGCTCCTGAAACTTGAGAAGGGTTCGGGCAAGGCTCCGTCAGAGAAGGTCGGGACGCTTACGAAGGCGCAGCTGAAGGAAGCAGCGGAGAAGAAGATGCCGGACCTCAACACGACCGACGTCAATCAGGCAATGAAAATCCTCGCCGGCACCGCCCGCTCAATGGGGGTTGACGTTAAAGAATAGGTGGTTTAGGATACGAAACTGTTATTAGTAATTAAGGTTTTAATGTATGGCTGAAGGTTATTCAGAGCGATGCATGTTTAATAGCGAGCCTGGAAAAGGCGAATCGGTTTCCGTTACTCTTGACCGCACCAAACCACGTGTAGGGAAAAATGTGCTCCAGTGGATTGCGTGCAAGTGTGGCTGCAAAAGAATTGAACCAAAATTTGCTCAAGCACCAGTTCTTAAACGGTAGTACTAGACCGCGAAAAAATCCCCCTTCGACAAACTTGGGGGATTTTATTTTGTTTTCTTGTGCCATGACCGTCTCTTCTTAATATCTCGGTCGGCCCAGAGGCGGGGGAGCATCATTTCTGGCTTCCACGATTTCTTGAGTTCGCGAATATCGTCGGTCGTTTGATATTTACCACTTTTGGTGTAGTCACTTTTTTCTATTAGCCCTGTCTCAAAAAAGATAATCTGTGCAATACGCTTGCCTACTACGAGCGGTATGAGGTAGTTACGAGAATTATTAGTTATTTCCATTGTCCACCTATTTGTAAAGCCGACGTCTCCCCACCCAGCACACTTACACACCTCAATAAAGTTCCTCCCCAGGCTCGAACGAGCTTTCATCATGGTGGTTACGTGGTCGCGGCCCCCAATAAATTCTTCAGTATGAGCAAGAATGGTCTCTCCTGGGCGGAGAAGGATTACTTTGTCTTGGGGCTGTATTCCTTCCCACTCAAAATTATATTTCTCAAATGCTTTACGCGCAGGTTCGGCACGCTGCACAATATGTGCACCCCACACATGTTCCATATGTGCGCGACTCCAGATGTTGTAGAGACTGTGGTTATACTTCGTCGGCTGCTCGCGGTAGTACCACTCGCCTAGCGTGACGTCGTAGCTTGAGGTAGCTAAGTTTTGACGATCGAAGGGCTCAATGACGATTGAGCCCTTTTTCATCTCTTCTAAAATTCGCTTGTCCGAGAGCGCCATAAAATTATTTCATCACAATATCATGAGTGCCGCGCTTCACGTCAAATCGAGTGTCGCTGCGGTCCATGTGGAGGGCAAATCCGGTATCACGCAGGCGCTCTTCTAACTGCGCACCCATTTTTTGTGAGAGTACCCGAAGTGTTGGGTGAACTGTGGTGCCTGATCGCAGCTCGATCAGGTATGTTGCCCCAGGTAGATTCGCCGTGAGTCTGTTCGCGGTGTTAAATCCTAGCGCTGTGTAATACTGAGCAATCTCTTTTGGTGCACTAAGTGATTCGACCTGCTTAACCTGAGTGGCAATATACTGCTCTGCTTCTTTCCGTAAGTCCGGCGGCATTTCTTGAAGATACCATTCGGCAAATCCGTGACGGGTGGTTAGAAGCGGCATTCGCTGCACTACTCCGCGGTGACGTTGAATATCTCGAAATGAGCCGAAGTCGAGCATGTATTCGTACTGTATTTCTCCCGCCTCTTCAAGAAACTTCGGTACTTCGGTTTTTGCCGGTCGACGGCTCAGGGCGTTGCGGTGCTTATCAAGGTAGGCGCGGTCAAAGGTATCACGAGTCACTGAACATTCTGGCGCTGTTGGTAAATCAAGATACGTTGATTCAGGGATTACCTCTTCTAGGTATGACTCCATTTCCTCGTACTGCTTATCGCTAAATGAGCTCGGGTGCGCTTCAAGCGCTGCCGACAAGGCAGCGTTCGCAATAGTGCGCACCTCTTTGAGAGCGTGGTGGCGTAGGATAGGGAAGCGATCTCCGAAGATTCGCAATGGGCCGTGCCACACCACATTAGTAGATGCTCCTGCGGGCAGGAATGAGCGCATTACGTCAAACGCACGAGCTTGTATGGCTTTTTCGTAAACCGCCTCCTTCTCTTCCGATCCACGAGGGTACAGTGTTTTGAGGTGAGCTGGTAATGTCTTAATGCCATCGAGATAGAATCCTCGCCACGACTGAAGCAGGTTTTTTGAAGCTTGAGTATCGACAGGATCAACAAATGGCTGTTGTGCAAAGTCGATGTACCGCGTCGATGCTTCCTGGCCGCTGTAAAGTCTAAAATCTTGTATCGCTTTTGCGGCGAGGATGGAAATTCCTTCAATGAAAACAGAAATTGAACCTAAGTCTCCAATTGACTTGTGTCCGTAGCCGACATAAAACTTGGACATGAAATTCTCCGAGCCTTTCTCAGCGAGCACTTTAAGGTGAGATCGTATGCCGCCGATAGAGCGAGAGTGGAGGGCACCAAGCATTGCTTGAGATTCTGGGTCAATGATTGCCCCAGTATTAAGAACGAGGACGGACCCGCCGTTCGGGAGGGGACGCTCTACGTGTTTTAGTGTTTCAAGTGACATGGGGCCAGTGTACCTTTCTTCAAGAAAGAGTACTATGGGGATACTTGTATGCCATCACGACGAGGGAAACTCATCGTCATTGACGGGTCGGACGGGTCAGGCAAAGCAACGCAAACGGAGCTGCTTGTCAAGCGACTACGGAGAGAGGGGAGAAAGGTGAAGACACTCGACTTCCCTCAATACCATGGCAACCTCTTTGGTGCGCTCATTGCCGAATGCTTGCGGGGGGAACACGGTAATTTTCCTGAGCTCGACCCCAAGATTGCTTCAACGCTCTATGCTGCAGACCGATTTGAGTCTAAGCAGAAGCTTGAGCGGTGGCTCGCCGCAGGGAACATCGTCATACTCGACCGTTACGTCTCGGCGAATCAGATGCACCAAGGGGGGAAAATTCGTGACGCGCGAGCGCGCGCAAAATTTTTACAATGGCTTGATGACGTCGAGTTTGGTGTCTTTAAAATTCCGCGCCCCGACGTCATCGTCTACCTCTCCGTGCCGGTTGCCGTGTCGCTTGAACTTTTGAAAAATAAAGACCAGGGCAAAAAGAAACAATACACACAGGGGCGAGGTGATGTAGTAGAAAATGATATTCGTTACCTTGAAGCGTCCCGTCGTGGCGCGGAAGCTATTGTGCAGAAGTTAAATGATTGGCGTCGTATTGAATGTACTGACAAGAAAGGCACGATGCGCTCTCGCGAGACTATTCACGAAGACGTGTATAGTATTGTAAAGCGCTATGTTTGAAGACAAAGAAGTTTTTGAGGCGATAGCGGGGGAGGAGAAGAGGCAGGCGGAGGGGTTGGAATTAATTCCGTCGGAAAATTACGTATCGAAGGCCGTGCGCGAGGCCAATGCCTCAATATTTACCAACAAGTACTCCGAAGGCTACCCCGGCAAACGCTACTACGGTGGGCAGGAGTATACCGACGTGGTAGAGGCGCTCGCTATTGAGCGCGCAAAGAAGCTCTTCAATGCCGACCATGCTAACGTGCAGCCTCTCGGTGGCGCCGCAGCCAACATCGCCGTGTACTTTGCGTGGCTTGAGCCGGGTGACACGGTGCTGGGTATGGACCTTGGCCACGGTGGGCACCTCACGCACGGCGCGCCGGTGACGTATATGGCAAAGCTGTTCAAGTTTGTTCGATATAAGATGAAAAACCCGGACACAGGAGAGATTGACTATGATGAGATGCGAGAGATGGCGCGTCGTGAAAAGCCAAAGATCATTCTCGGTGGGTTCTCCGCATATCCGCGCGAACTTGATTGGAAAACTATTGCTGATATTGCAAACGAAGTGGGCGCGGTCGCCATGGCGGATGTGGCACATATTGCGGGCCTTATTGCCGGCGGTGTTGCTAAAAACCCTTTTGATTATGGTTTTCATATAATGACCACGACCACTCACAAGACGCTTCGCGGTCCCCGGGGAGGACTCATCCTCTCCAAAGGGGTAGTGTCGAGTCCTCTTAAGGCGCCGGATAAAACTATTGAAAATCTCCCAACCTTGATTGACCGCAGTGTCTTCCCCGGCTTCCAAGGTGGACCACACATGCATCAAATAGCAGCGAAGGCAGTGGCGTTCGGCGAGGCGCTGACACCGGCGTTTAAAGACTACGCTGCGCAAATTCTGAAAAATGCGAAGGCAATGGAAAAGGTATTCCTCAGTAGCAATATTCGACTTCTGACTGGTGGAACCTCGAACCACCTGCTGCTCGCCGACGTGTGGAGCTCGCTGTCCTTAGGGGGAAGGGACGCGGAAGATGCCTTAAACGAAGTGGGGATGACATTAAATAAAAACGCCATTGCCGACGATACCCGCAAGCCCTTTGACCCCTCCGGCATACGCTTCGGCACGCCAGCCATTACGACGCGCGGGTTTAAGGAGGCAGAGTGCACGCGCGTGGCGGAGCTCATGATTGAAGTTTTAAGGAGTCCGAAAGATGAGGAGGTGAAAGGGCGAGTGAAGAAGGAAATTAAAGACCTCGCCCTCAAATTCCCAATCCTCGAGTCGTTTGTATAATGCGGAGGTGGAACCAATACTCAAACAGAAGATTCAAGAGGCGCTGAGCGAACTCGGAATAGAGGATGTTGCACCCACTGTTGAGTTTCCGGCGGAGCTTGCGCATGGGGACTATGCGACGAACGTAGCGCTGGTCGCAGCCAAGGCGGCGAAGGAAAGTCCGAAGGCGTTGGCGGAGAAAATTGTTGCCGCACTCGGCACCATCGACGGCATTGAAAAGGTGGAGGTGGCCGGCCCGGGGTTTATCAACTTCACGCTCTCTCGAGACTATTATTCTCAAGTTCTTAAGAATTTGAGAACTTCGTGGGGGAGGAGTGAAGCTCTGCGAGGGGAACGGTTAGTGATCGAATTTTACCAACCAAACTATTTTAAGGCGCTCCACGTTGGTCACCTTATGAACGCGATGGTGGGAGAGACACTGTCGCGGTTCGCGGAATTTTCTGGCGCGACCGTGTATCGCATTGCCTACTATGCAGACATTGGCCCGCACATAGCGAAGGCAGTGTGGGGCCTTACGGAGCTTGGTATAGACCCTCACACTCCGGAGGATCTGTCGCGTGCGTACGAGTATGGCGCAAAGCAATACAAAGAAAACGAAGATGCCAAAGCAACCATAGACCGGATTAATCAAGACATTTATGCCGGTGAGAACGAAGAAACGCAGGCCCTGTTTAAAAAGGGGAGCGAAGTTTCAAAAAAACAGATTGATGAACTGTGTGAGCGACTCGAACTCCATTTTGATAAAACATTTTACGAGAGCGAGGGTGGACCCATCGGAAAGAAGTTGGTGGAGAGGCACACGGGAGACGTATTTGAAAAAAGCGAAGGAGCCACTATTTTCCCTGGCGAGAAGTTTGGCCTCCACACTCGTGTCTTCCTCACCTCCAAAGGTCTTCCTGTCTACGAGACTAAAGACTTAGGGCTTGCAAAGCTCAAGCTCGACGCGTTTGATGCGACCGAGCTTATCTACGTCGTCGATGTTGAACAGACCCAGTATTTCCACGTTGTGCTTAAGGTAGTTCAAATGGTGTTTCCACAACTGGTGGGGAAGGTGCGGCATGTGCCCCACGGGAGGCTCCGCCTGCCCACTGGCCGCATGTCCTCTCGAGAGGGGAATGTCATCATGGCGAACGCAATTCTTGATGAGCTGAAAGCGTCGGTACTGGAGCGGAAGGATGACCCGACCATGGCCGAGCAGGTGGCGCAGTCCGCACTTCGATACCTCCTCCTCCGTCAGTCATTGGGCGGCAACGTCGTCTTTAACAAAGAGCAAGCGCTTTCCTTCGAAGGCGACTCGGGGCCGTACTTGCAATACAGCTACGTGCGCGCGAAGAGTGTTTTAGAAAAAGCTGGCAGTGCGCAGCTGGCAGCTGGCAGCAAGACGCCAGAAGTCACTCCCACATTCGAACGAATGCTCGTTCGGTTTCCTGCGGTGGTGGAGCGGGCGGCACGCGAGTATGAACCGCACTTCGTCACGACGTACTTGACCGAGCTCGCAGGAGCCTTCAATAGTTGGTACGCGACTGAGCGCATCATTGGCAACGAGCACGAGTCGTACTACCTCGCCCTTGTCCGCGCCTTCGCAACAACTATGAAGAACGGCCTCTGGCTCCTCGGCATCGAGACACCAGAGAAAATGTGACCACTGCTCATTGACTCGAAATTGAGAAGGGAGTATAATAGGAATTATTACTAAACTATAGTACTTTATGGGTGTTATTACAGTGCCAGTTAGCGACAAACAAGAAGCGTTCATTTCGTCTCTGGTGAAGAGCGGTCGGGCCGCAAATAAGGCGCACGCCATGCGCATGGCCATTGGGCTTCTTGCTGAAGAAGAGGCGATTCAAAGTATTATGCGGGCGGAGGCAGATGTTCGTGCAGGGCACGTGTTTAAAGGTGACCTTGATGAACTTGCAAAAAAGTTTGCCGACATATGATCGAAGTGTGGTATTCGAAAGAATTTGTACGAAAATACAGTAAACTTGAGCCCCACATTAAAAAAGAGGTGAAGAGGCGCATCGAAGACTTTAAAGACCGGCGGAATCATGGTCGGCTCGAGGTGCACAAATTAACCGGCAGGATGAAAGGCAAGTCCAGCTTCTCCGTTGATTATCACAATCGCATTGTTTTTCAATACGATACGAGCAATAAAAACATTGCCTACCTCCTCGATGTTGGTGACCACTCGATATACCAATGACGACCGCGTGCTAGATACATTCCAGGGCCAAGAAATAAAAAACCTGCTCCGTGATAGGATAGTTTGATGGCCGACGTGCAGGAGAAATCGGAAACAGCCAAGCGGGAGGAGGCTATTTTAGCCTTTTGGCAGAAGGAAAAGATATTTGAACAGTCGCTTACGAAACCAAGCGCCAAGGGCGAGTTCGTCTTCTACGACGGACCGCCATTTGCGACCGGACTGCCGCACCACGGGCACCTCCTTGGCTCCACGTCCAAAGATCTTTTTGGTCGATACAAGACGATGCGTGGCTACCATGTCCGCCGTCGCTGGGGCTGGGACTGCCACGGGCTTCCCATTGAATCAAAGGTTGAGCAGAAGCTTGGCATTAAAAACAAGAAGGAGCTGGCTGCGTTTGGCATAGAAAAATTTAATGAGACGGCACGGTCACTCGTGCTTGAGTATGTGGGCGAATGGAAGCGGTACATCGAGCGCCTCGGTCGGTGGGTCGACTTCGACAACTCGTACAAAACGATGGACGCCTCGTTTACCGAGAGCGTGTGGTGGGCCTTGAAACAAATTCATACCAAAGGAAAGTTGTACGAGGGCAAGAAGGTGCTGATGTATTGCCCGAAAGACGAGACGCCACTCGCCAAAGCTGAAATTGCGATGGACAATACCTACAAAGACGTTACGGAGGAAGCCGTGACAGTACAGTTTAAAGTTAAGGACCCTGAAAAACACGACCTCCCGCCCAACACGTATCTTCTTGCATGGACCACCACTCCGTGGACCCTCCCGGGGAATGTCGCGCTTGCGGTGGGGCCGACCGTTCAGTATGTGTTGGTGCAAGAAGGTGATGCATATTTGCTTGTTGCTAAGGCGTTGGCCTCGAAGGCTCTTTTTCGAGAGTCCTCGGGTCTCCCGTCTGTGTCGGGCCAGACTTTCGAAAAAGAACTTTCTTCAGCCAGTCTAATTGGAGTTCAGTACGAGCCGTTGTATAGCGTGCCGAAAGTGGAGCGGCACTCGGGGAAGAAGCACACGGTCGTTGCTGCAGACTTCGTTACCACCGAAGAGGGGACGGGCATTGTGCACACCGCCGTTATGTACGGCGAAGACGACTTTGCTTTGGGCCAGAAAGAAGAACTACCAATGGTACAGCTGCTGGAGTCGAATGGCACGTTCAACGCCGACGCGCCGGCTCCTCTGGTCGGACAGTACTTTAAGAAAGCAGAGAAGTGGATTAAGGAAGACCTGGCAAGCCGCGGGTTGCTCTTTGCAACACAAAGCCATACGCACTCGTACCCACACTGTCACCGCTGCGGCACGCCGCTCATCTATAACGCGGTGAATTCATGGTTCATCGACGTGCAGAGCATCAAGGGAGCCATGCTCGAAGAAAATAAAAAAGTCACGTGGGTGCCAGGGCACCTCAAGGAGGGTCGTTTCAAACACATCGTCGAGGGCGCACCCGACTGGACCATCAGCCGCAACCGCTTTTGGGCGAGTCCGCTCCCTATTTGGAAAGATGCTGCCGGTGGCGTGCACGTCGTCGGCTCGCTCGCGGAGCTGCGGCAGCGAACGAAGAAGAGTGGCAATACGTACTTCATCATGCGTCACGGCCAAGCGAAGAGTAATGTGGAGCGATTCATTGCCGCTGAACCGCAGGGCGACAACACACTGACTGAAGTAGGGAGAGAGCAGTCACGAAAGACAGCAGAGGGACTTAAGGGTGCGCACATCGACCTCATCATCACCTCGCCCTACGTGCGGACGGTGCAGACTGCGGAAGTGGTGGCGGACACCCTGGGGTACTCGAAAGACGCTATCGTTAAAGACCCGCGCATTCAGGAGTTTGACTTCGGTCACCTCAACCATCAGCCCGTTGCGAAGCTTTGGGAGTACTGGCCGACGTACGACGTCATGTTCCGTAAATCTGCCGAGGACGGCGAGACACTCGCTGATATGCGGAAGAGACTGGGAGAGTTTATATACGACCTCGAGGCCCGGTATCAGGGGAAGAATATTGTAATAGTGACCCACGAGTATGGGACGTGGCTGTTGGAGTCTATTGCTCGCGGTTTGGACCAGGCGGCAACTATTGCCGCAAAACTTGCAACGAAAGATGACTATTTTCAAAATGCTGAGGTGCGGAAGCTCGACTTCGTACCCCTGCCGCACAACCGTGACTTCGAGCTCGACTACCACCTCCCGTACATTGACGATGTTGAGTTGGTCGATGAGCAGGGCGCACCACTCAGGCGAGTGCCCGAGGTGGTCGACAGTTGGGTTGAGGCGGGGGCTATGCCGTTTGCCGAGTACCACTACCCGTTTGAGCACAAGGCTGAATTTGAAAAGCGTACGCCAGCCGACTTCATTTCAGAATATATTGCGCAAACACGCACGTGGTTCTACTACCTCCACACACTCGGCATCCTGCTGTTTAACCACCGCGCTTTTAAAAATGTGGTGACCACCGGCACCATCCTTGCGGCTGACGGCGAGAAAATGTCGAAGTCGAAAAACAACTTCACTGACCCGTACGCGCTTTTCGACATGTTTGGCGTCGACGCGCTGCGGTACTACCTCATGTCCTCCGTTGTCATGCAGGCCGAAGATTTTAATTTCAAAGACGAGGACCTTCGGGACGTTCACAACAAAGTGGTAAACATTCTTCGCAACACGCTCACGTTCTACGCACTGTATCGCGACGATGCGCCGCCTGCGTCGCGGTCGGGGAGTCACGTGCTCGATCGGTGGATCATTGCGCGACTCGACACACTCGTCCGCGAGGTGACCGACGCGATGGACCACTACGACACCGTGCGCGCGACGCGCCCGATGCGTGACTTCATTGAAGATTTTTCCACCTGGTACGTGCGTCGCTCGCGCGACCGCGTGAAGGGGGAAGAATCGGCTGCGGCCCTCAGCACGATGCGGTACGTGCTGCACCAGCTTTCGAAACTCATTGCTCCTGTTATGCCGTTTATTGCTGACGAAATATATCGAACGGTACGTGCCGAGGGCGACCCAGAGTCGGTGCACCTTGCAGAGTGGCCGAGCGCGGCGAAAGGTTTCCTTGGCTTACTGCCGCAGAAACCAGACCACGCGCTCATTGCGGATATGGCCGAGGTGCGGCAGGTGGTGTCGCAGGCGCTGAAGCTGCGGCAAGCGGCGAACATTAAAGTACGGCAGCCGCTGGCCAGCCTGAAAGTGAAAAGCGTGAAGCTGGAAGGGAAAGCCGAACTGTTGGGGCTGGTAAAAGATGAATTGAATGTCAAAGAAGTAGTGTTTGATAAAAACTTGGCGGAAGACATGGTGCTGGATACGACGATTAATCCGGAGCTGAAGGAAGAGGGTGACGTGCGCGAGCTCATGCGGGCCATTCAAGACTTGCGCAAGGAGGCTAACCTCGCGCCCAAAGACCGCGCCGTCCTCACGTACGCCGGTGACGCAGCGCTCCTTACCAAACACTGGGAGCAGATTGCTCGCGCGACGAACCTCGAGCGCTTCGTTTCAGGTGACGTGACCCATGTCGAAAAGCTATGACATAACCACGCGCGCGGTCGTCGTCGCGCGCCTCTCGTCCGGTGAGGGGAGTGTGCGCGCGGCGCTCTACACCGAAGAGTATGGGCTCGTCCACGCCTTTGCGAAGAGCGCGCGCGAAGAGCGGTCGAAGCTTCGGTCGCATTTGCAAGTCGGCTCCTACGGTGCCTACACGGTCGTGCGAGGGAAGCATGAGTGGAAGGTCGTGGGCGCCGTTGAAACCAGAAATAGCTACTTCGAGCTCGCCGCCACTCCCGAGCTACAGCACGCCTCGTCGCGCGTGGTCGGCGTCGTCCGCCACCTCGTGCATGGTGAAGAGCAAAATGAAGAATTATTTTCTGTACTGTGGTCCTACCTTGATGCTCTGCGAGGGTGTGACCCGACTGAGGCGCGCGGGGCCGAAATGCGCGCGGTCGCGCGCATACTGAGCACCTTAGGGTACGTGTCAGTGGCAACGACAGAGCTTACTGACGAGCGAGAACTGACGAAACACATTAACGAAGCGCTCGCAGCGAGTCACCTCGGGATACGCCGTGCGGTATAATACCAAAATATGGTTGAGCCTAAGGGGGCGCTTGAGCGTCTCGCGAAGAAGTTAAATGCCCGCGCGACTACGGATGAGTCTCTTAAACGCTCATCAATTTACAAAGGTGCACCACCAGCATCGCCTGGCTGGAAGCCTCCCGAGTCGGAAAGTACGTCTCCGTCGATGCCGCAGGCTGCCCAGAAGCGACGCATGAGCTGGCTCGAGTTCGCTTTTTTTGGATCTATCGTCTTTTTTTTCCTGGCCGGAGCTTTTGCGGCGTTCCTATTCTTTTCCGGCTCGAACACCGTGTCAACGCGCAACGTCTCTATTACCGTTGACGGACCGACATCTATCCGTGCCGGGGAGACACTACCACTCAGTGTAGTTATTACTAACGAAAATTCAGTACCCATGGAGCTGACTGACCTGGTGGTCGAGTTTCCGCCCGGGACACGCAGCGACACAGACGTCACCGTTGAACTACCGCGTCTTCGCGAAACGTTAGGCACCATAGAGCCCAACGAAAGTATTGCGCGGAGTATTCGCGCGGTCGTATTCGGTCAAGTAGACACAACCCTTGAAGTGAAGGTCGCGGTAGAGTACCGTGTTCCTTCGTCGAACGCTATTTTCCTCAGCGAGTCGACGTACACGCTCCCCGTGTCGCAGTCGCCCGCGGCCATTACCGTCCAGTCGCTCGAGGAAATAGTGTCGGGGCAGGAGACGGCCCTCACTGTCACTGTTACGTCTAACGTGACGGACGTGTTGAACGACATGCTCCTGGTCGCTGAGTACCCGCCTGGCTTCACCTTCAAGAGCGCGTCGCCCGCGGCTGTGGTCGGTAGCAACACGTGGCGTCTGGGAGACATCGAAGGCGGGGGCAAGCGTACGGTGACTATACGCGGCACCTTCCAAGGCGAAGACGGTGACGAGAAAGTCGTGCACTTTACCGCCGGTACGGAGAATGCGAACATGAAAGATGAAATAGCCGCGCCACTTGCCGCCTCAGATACCAGTGTGAAAGTGGCGCGGCCGTTCATCTCCGCACTCCTCTCGCTTGACGGCACTGTTGCCACCGAGAAGACCGTCGCCCGCGGCGCGCCGGTGCGTGGCGACATACATTGGGTGAACAATCTCTCAACCCGCGCGCAAGATGTCGAGATAGAAGTTAAATTCAACGGCGCTATTTTAGACCGGAACAGCATCGTCGCCCAGAAAGGCTTTTGGCGTTCAGCAGACAACACACTCATTTTCAGTCGCGAGTCCGACCCGACGTTAGGCGATGTGGCACCAGGAGGGAGCGGCACGTACGCCTTCAGCTTCGCGTCGCTGCCGACAACGCAAGGAACCTTTAAAAATCCGGAAATAACGCTCGCGGTGACCGTACGTGCGCGTCGTGTCGCGGAAAATAATGTGCCTGAAATAGTAGAGTCAAAGACCACGTCGCGCGTCTTGATTGCCACTGACTTTGCGCTCACCAGCGTCTTGTCTCATGCGGGAGGCCCACGTCCGCCGAAGGCCGACCAAGAGACGACATACCTCGTCACCTGGGTGGTCACTAACACAGCGAATGCGATAGCCAATGCGTCCGTGACGGCCGCTCTACCGAGCTATGTGAAGTTCGTGCAGGGCTCGACCCCTGACGCTATTGCGTACAACCCAATAGGCGGCGTCCTGACCTGGACCGTCGGCGACCTCGAGGCCGGCGCGTCGAAGACCGCGCAGTTTCAGGTGACTATTCTACCGTCGCTCTCGCAGGTGGGGACGTCGCCGACGGTGGTGTCCGACCAGCGGCTGTACGGCTTTGACCGCTTTACCCGCACGCAACTGGAGCGCACGGCGCCGCCAGTCACGACTGCAGGCGGTGGTAATGTCGCTGAGGGGAATGTAGTACCATAGGGCAAGCTATGAATTCCGATTTGATGGAAAAAATAGTATCGCTTTGCAAGCGCCGTGGCTTCATCTACCCAGGCTCTGAAATCTACGGCGGTATGGCGGGCATGTACGACTACGGTCCGTACGGCGTTGAGCTCTTGAACAACATAAAAGCTGCGTGGTGGAAGGAGCATGTCCAACTCCGAGACGACTACTACGGCCTCGACTCAGCCATGTTTAAAGACCCGCGTGTGTGGGAAGCGTCCGGGCACACGTCAGGATTCTCCGACCCGCTTGCCGAGTGCAAGAAGTGCAATACGCGTATTCGCGTTGATAAAGAGCTGGAGAAAGTGGGCGTTACCGCCGATGAGAAAATGCCAGAGAGCGAGATCGCCGCACTTTTTGAAAAGCACAAGAAAAACATTCCGTGTCCCAAGTGTGGCTCGCACGACTACACGCCAGTCAAAGCGTTCAATCTTTTGGTAAAGACGAATATGGGCGACTTCACGGGGAAGGGCGAGAACCCGGCGTATCTTCCGGGCGAGGCGTGTCAAGGTATCTATTTAAACTTTAAAAATGTTGTTGACACCACTCGTGCGAAGGTGCCGTTTGGTATTGCCCAAATAGGGAAAGCGTTTAGAAATGAAATCAGTCCCCGCAACTTCCTCTTCCGCACGCGTGAGCTGGAGCAGGCTGACACGCAGTACTTCGTGCGACCGAACGAAAATAAAGACGCGTACGAGCGCATCAAGCGAGAGCGCTACGACTGGTACGTACGGCTCGGCATTAAGCCCGAAAACTTGCGCTGGAAGCAGCACGACAACCTTGTCTTCTACGCCAAAGATGCGTGGGACATCGAGTACAACTACCCAACCGGCTTTGACGAGATGGAAGGAATTCATGACCGCACCGACTACGACCTAACGCAGCACATGCAGCACTCGGGTACCGACCTTACCTACACTGACCCCACGACGGGGGAGAAGTATATTCCGTGGGTTTTAGAAACGTCAGTAGGGTTAGGGCGCATGTTCCTGGCATTTGTTGCTGACGCCTACACTGAAGACCAGTTGGGCGGGGAGTTGCGTACGGTGTTGAAGCTTCACCTCGCCCTGGCCCCCATCAAGGTTGGCGTGTTTCCGCTCCTTAAAAATAAACCTGAACTGGTTGCGAAGGCGAGGGAGATTTACGAACTCTGCCGGCGAGAGGTTCGCGCCGAGTGGGACGACAATGGCAACATCGGCAAGCGCTACCGAAGGCAAGATGAAATTGGCACACCCTTCTGCATAACCATCGACTTCGACACGCTGGGCGACCCTTCGACAGACTCAGGGCAGGTAAATTTAAAGGACACCGTGACTCTCCGCCACCGCGACTCCGGCGAGCAAGAGCGGCTCCCCATCACCGAGGCAATTAAAAAAGTAAAAGCAGCATGTCAACTGTCGTAGGGCTGGAGACGGTGGAGCTTGCTCCAGATGAAATAATCACTCTGAATGATTATCCACTCTATGATATGAGCGTCTTCAGAGCTTACGTTGATAAGTCTTCTCGCGGTGAAAATCTTCCGCTCGTACCAGTCATAGAAAAAGATTTGGTAAAGAAATACATTAATGACTCGTTACTTCAGAAACTTAAACTATTCGAGCAGACTCATCCGCAGGCTCGGTACTTCATGTTAGATGGAAGTCACCGAACAACCGCTCTAACACGTGCCGGTCGTACCATTAGCGCTGTAGTATACCGGAGTGACAACGATATTGCGATAGCGAGAGACACAGCATCCACTGGTCAAATTTTGAAAAGCGGAACCCTCGACCTTTCATTTGCAGAAAATTGCCAAGTCCTCGATAAACACTTCACTGAAAAAACTTATTTTATGACTGTGAAAGAGAAGACAAACAAAATGGCGATCGAGGGTCTTTTATAAGCCCCTGCACCGAGGTTTCGCCTCGGTGCAGGACCCATAGTCTAATATATTAGACTATTGCTCGTTATTTTACTTTTTTGAGGCCGAGGATCATTTTGGCGCCTCGGAGCATGATCCAGAGGGTGAGTCCAGCTGCCGCAACCTGCGTGAGGGGTGGGAAGGAGAAAACAGCTCCGCCCGCCCAAGACAGAAGCACGACGCGCCAGTAGTGAGTTTTTAATAGGGAGCCAGTGGTAAGGAGAATTGCCGTCCCAATGACTCCTGACTCAACTTCGTGGGTCGCGCTCCAAGTGGCGCCTAACGCAAGCGCTCCTATTTCGTAGTACTGTCTAGTGGCTGACTTCGCGAGTGCTCCGTAATTAAACTTTTTATCAGTGTTGGCTGGGGATGGGGGATGGTCGGGAGGGCCCTCAGGGCGCCCCTCGCGCGGAGGCACAGGTGCAGTCTCTTCTCGAGGTGCGCGACGTCTTCGAGCTCCTTCTCTCTGATGAGGGTGAGGTTCAGTTTCGTGTGTGGAAGACATGCGACTATAGAGCCATAGGGCAATAGATGTGTCAAATGAGCAGGCGGTCAGTAGAGAGGCACGGTGGTAGAATTTGAGGATGGTGAGGAAAAAGAAGACCGATAAGAAAAACCGGGTAGTTATCTACCAAGCGCCGAACGGCGCTATTGAGCTTCGGGGCGATTTTTCTCATGAGACAGTGTGGGCCACCCAGGCGCAAATTGCACAGGTTTTTGGGGTTGATCGTTCCGTGGTGACACGGCACATCAAGAACTTGTTTAAAGACGGCGAAGTTGATGAAAAAAGCAATGTGCAAAAAATGCACTTTGCTAATTCTGACAAACCGGTCGCTCTGTATAATCTCGATGTGATTTTGAGTGTCGGCTACCGCACTAATTCGAAGACTGCGATCGAGTTTCGTAGGTGGGCAACCAAGACGCTCCGGGAACATATTACGAAAGGGTACACCATCAACCGAAAACTCATTGCGAAAAACTACGATGCCTTCCTCAAAACTATTGCGGACGTGCAGGCGCTTTTACCTGAACACGTAGCGCTTGACCCACAAGCGGTGTTAGAGCTCATAAAAGAATTTTCAAACACGTGGGTGTCGCTTGATGCCTACGACAAGGAGACTCTCAAGTCTATCGGTACAACCAAAAAGTCGATTAAACTCACCGGTGAAGAGCTGACCAGTGCAATAGCGAGTTTACGCACCGAACTCGCAAACAAAGGCGAAGCCACTGAACTATTTGCCCATGAAAAGTCACAGGGAAGTGTCGAGGGAATTGTCGGTAACGTCATGCAGTCGCTTGGTGGCAAGCACGTCTACCCAACCGTTGAAGAAAAAGCAGCGCACCTCCTCTACTTCATGGTGAAGAATCACCCGTTTCTCGATGGTAACAAGCGCTCTGGCGCCTTCGCCTTCATTTGGTTTTTGAGGAAGGCGCGGTCGAAGAAAGCGCGGAATATTAACCCCGGTGCCCTGACGGCGCTCACGCTTCTCGTTGCCGAAAGTGACCCATCGAAGAAAGATTTAATGACCGCCCTCATTACCCAAATATTGAAGTAAGTCTCTGACTACATTTTCCCTATGCGTAAGCGGTTAAAGGTTAAAAAGCATTCGTGTGGCCTATGTAAACCACACAAGCTCGGTTTTGAATGCCGGTGGAGCCCTCGAGATTTTGCACTCCTTCGTGAATGGGAAAGAGAGTCGAAGCAGCTACTCAACAGTTAATTTTGCTATAGTGCCGGTATGAAGGGGGTTGTTATTGAAAATAGTTTGAATGATGCGAGTATTCTTCAAAAATTGAATATACAGAAGTCGTGGGAAGACGGGAGTTGGAAGCTACACGAGGTCAGTGTTTCGAAAGATGAAGCTAAAAGTATTGCCCGGCACTTTGCCGACGGGCCGTGGTACGTTCACTTTTGGGAGCCGGGGAGCGACGACGTGCTGGTAGTGTTTAAAAATAAAACCTTCGAAATAAAATTTTCTGACAAAAGCACATGGGCGGAGGCAGTGACCTACGGCACTTCGATTGGCATCCCGCCCGAGCAACTCGATTTCCCCGTCGACTGACCTTGCTTTAAATGGCACTGATTGGTAATTTTTCTCAATGAACGAAAATAAAGAGGAGGTTAAGTTGAGGAAGCTGGCTGTGGGGGACACAGCAAATGACGTGCCTTTTTTCGCTGCACTCAGTCTTTTCGGTCTTGGCGGCGCAGCCGCTGGGTTGATGAGTGTACAGCCAAGTGCTGACCAGACGTACCTTGAGTCGTTGGTGACCAACCCCACCATTCCCATTTCTGAACACGACGGATATACACCCATCGCTCCAGTCATTGCAGGGTCGCTTTTCTTTGCAGTCTCAGTACGAAGAATCTTACAAATCTTAAGAAAGTAACTTTGCTATAGTGCGGGGGTAAGCAGGATATAATAGCTGCTGTGTAACAAGGCATGAAAACATTTCAATTTTTTATACCGTCGCTCTTAATTACGGTTGCGGCGTTGGGGGCTGTCTACCTGTACGGTGGCTTGTCGGCGCTCTTGCTGGCTGCCCTGCTGTCTGTCCTTGAAGTCACACTGTCGTTCGACAACGCGGTGGTGAATGCGAAAGTGCTGCAGCGCATGACACCCAAGTGGCAGCAGCGGTTCCTCACGTGGGGCATCTTGATTGCCGTCTTTGGGACACGTCTGGTGCTCCCTATTTTGATTGTGGCGGCGGTGGTGTGGGTGTCGCCGTGGACGATAGCGCAGATGGCTCTGTTTAGCCCGGACGAGTACGGCCATCTCCTTGAAGGCGCGCGCTACGCCATCAACTCGTTCGGCGCGGCGTTCCTCCTTATGGTGTCATTGAAGTACTTCATGGACGCCTCGAAGGAGCGCCACTGGTTGGAAATTATTGAGCGGTACCTTTCAAAATGGGGGCGCATTGAGTCGCTTGAGATAGCGCTCGGCCTTTTGGCGCTGTCGGTGGTCGCATTTCTGGTGCCGCATGAGGAGATGGGTATTGTCCTCTTCTCAGGCATCATCGGCATCGTGCTGTTCATCTTAATGCAGGGGATTACCAGCTCTTTCTCGGTCACGACCGAAGACGTAACCAAGGCAGGGCTTGCACTCTTCATCTACCTCAACATCCTCGACTCAGCCTTCTCGCTCGACTCGGTGGTTGGTGCCTTTGCCCTCTCCACGTCCATTCCTGTCATAGTCGCCGGCTTAGGCATCGGCGCGTACTTCGTCCGTTCGCTCACTATCTACCTGGTGCAGCGCAAAGCCCTGGCCTCTATTGTCTACCTCGAGCACGGGACACACTGGGCTATCTTCGGCCTTGCCGGCTCTATGTACGTGTCGCTGTTGGTTGAGGTGCCGGAAATAATTACCGGCGGCATCGGCCTCGTCTTCGTCGTCGCAGCATATTACTCGTCAGTGCTCTTACGAAAAAGAAACCATGAAACTCAAACAGTTGCTTAAGTTTTTTAGAACCTTCTCGGTGGTTGTGGGACTCGTCCTTATTTGGCGCGGGTTGTGGTACGTCCTCGACGGCATCGACCTCTTCTTTTTCAACGGGCACCACACGTGGACGGCGCTGGGCGGCATCGTGCTGGGACTCCTGGTTCTGTACCTCCCTGACCACGACCTGAAGGAAATTGAAAAACTCTAATATGCTAGGATAAGTCTATGAAAAAGGACGTGGGGCTCACGATACACATCTCGCCGATGACTATTGTCTCGGGGATAGCCATCGTTTTTGCCTTTTGGCTCTTGTTTTACCTCAAGAGTCTTGTGTTGATTGTATTGACGGCTATTGTCATCGCCTCTGCTATCGAGCCGGCGGTGCGGTGGTTCATGCGGTACCGCATCATCCGCCCCGCCGCAGTTGCGCTCATTTACGTCATTATTTTTTGCATACTTTTCGGGTTTGCGTACCTGATGTTTCCGCCCCTGATCGAAGAGACCAGCGGCTTTGTGGCGACCCTGCCGCAATATATAGAGACCTTTAACATTAAAGACGTGGTGTCGAACCAATTTTTCACACCTTCTGAGGTTTCCGCGACCGCCTCTATTACCGACACGCTAAAAGAGTTTCAGAGCATCTTTACCGCAACAGGGGAGGGGGCGTTTCGGGCAGTCGCGGGGGTGTTCGGCGGAGTCTTCTCATTTTTCCTTATTGTTCTCCTGTCCTTCTACTTCGCCATTCAAGAGACTGGCATTGACGACTTTCTTCGTGTGGTAACACCGGTTAACCACCAGCAGTATGTGATTGGTCTGTGGCGCCGCTCGCAGGCGAAAATTGGCCTTTGGATGCAGGGGCAGCTGCTGCTGTCGCTCATTGTTGCCGTATTGACGTACCTGTGGCTCACCATTCTTGGTGTGCCCTACGCGTTGTTGCTCGCTATTTTTGCGGCTATTGCCGAGCTGGTGCCAGTGTTCGGCTCGCTTGCCGCAGCGGTGCCGGCTATTTTAGTTGCCGGGACCTTCGGCGGCCTGCCCACCGCGTTGTTGGCCGGCGGGGGCTACCTCATCATCAACCAAATACAAGGCAACCTCATTTACCCTCTCGTGGTGAAGCGCGTGGTGGGCGTGCCACCACTCTTGGTCATCCTCGCCTTGATTGCCGGCGCGCAGCTTGCGGGTTTCTTAGGTGTATTATTGTCGGTGCCTATCGCAGCTGCTTTGCAAGAGTTAGTGTCCGACATTGAAAAGAGTAAGCGCAATGAGATGCGTGCCGCCAACGCTGAATGAGTAACAACTTCTATCTCACTACCACACTCCCGTATGTTAACGATAAGCCTCACATAGGGTTTGCGCTTGAGATTGTGCAAGCTGACGCACTAGCGCGGTTTCGCCGACTCATGGGCGTGGAGGTCTTTTTTAATTTTGGTACGGATGAGCACGGGCAAAAAATTTTTCAAAAGGCGCAGGAAGCGGGGAAGACCCCGCAGCAATACGCTGACGAGTACGCGGTTACCTTTTCCGCACTTAAAGATGCATTGAATCTTTCGTACGACGCGTTTATACGGACCACTGACGCGAAGCATGTAACTGCAGCCCAGGAATTTTGGAAAAAGTGCGAGGCGGCGGGGGATTTATATAAAAAGAGTTACCAGGTAAAGTATTGTGTTGGCTGCGAGCTAGAGAAGACAGACTCGGAGCTTGAGGACGGGAAGTGCCCGTTGCACCCCAAGCTCGACGTTCAATTTATTGATGAGGAAAATTATTTCTTCAAACTCTCGAAGCACCAAGACGCCCTGCTGAAATTTTTTAGAGACAATGAAGCCTTTCTCATCCCACGCTTCCGCCTTAACGAAATGACGACGCTGATTGAACGCGAGGGGCTGCAAGACTTCTCCATTTCTCGACTGAAGGAAAAGATGTCGTGGGGTGTCCCGGTGCCTGGTGACGACGCACACGTCATGTACGTGTGGTTCGACGCGCTCGTGAACTACATCTCAACTATTGGGTGGCCGCACGACATGGAGAGCTTCAAGCGGTGGTGGCCGGTTACGCAGTTTGCGGGCAAAGACCAGGTGCGGCAGCAAGCGGTGATGTGGCAGGCAATGCTTATGTCTGCCGGGCTGCCGCCGTCGAAGCAAATATTTATCCACGGCTTTATTTCTGTCGATGGACAGAAGATGTCGAAGTCCCTCGGTAACGTCATTGACCCGCTTGCCGAGGTGCAGAAGTACGGCACCGACGCCGTGCGGTACTTCCTGTTGCGTCATGTCCACCCGTTTGAAGACTCAGACTACTCGCAGACTCGTTTCGAAGAAATGTATACTGCCGGATTGGTGAACGGCATTGGGAACTTGGTAGCGCGCATTATGAAACTTGCTGAAGATAATTTGGATGCGCCCATCACCAAGCCTGAGGCCGAGCCGTTTCCCAGAGAACTTACTGACGCACTCGAAGGGTTTGAGTACAATCGCGCGATGGACTACATTTGGGGCCGCATCCAGGCGCTTGATCAAAAAATAAACGAAACCGCGCCGTTCAAGCTCGTGAAGAGTGACCCAGAAAAAGGGAAAGCCTTGATTGCGGAGTTGGCAGCAGAACTCTACTGGATTGGGCGATTCCTGAACCCCTTCTTGCCCGAGACGAGCGAGAAAATTAAAGCCGCTGTCATCAGTAACAAAAAACCCGAAAACCTGTTTCCTCGGCTTGGTGGTAGGGTAGTGTAACTATGCGGGTAGTTGTATTAGATGCGGTGCAAAAGTTTGTAGATGGATTGGAGGTTGAAATACGTGCAGATGCCTACCACCTCATTGAACTTCTTGAAGTGTATGGACATGGTCTGAGCATGCCCATGGCGAAGCCTCTCGGTAAAGGGTTGTATGAGCTGAGGGTTACCGGGAATGTACACGTGAGGCTTTTGTACGGGTTTTGTGAAAATACCGCGGTTATTGTCCATGTAGTGAAGAAAAAGCAGTCAGCGCTTCGCACAGCCGACGCAGCTCTTGCACGCAAGCGACTCGAAGCCTATTGCGCATAATATAGCACGTATGCTATACTGTCTCTATGAAAAAAAGACAAGTAAAAAAAGAAAACTACGTTGAATTTAGCAATATGAAGCAGCGGGCACTACGTAGTAGCGCCTTTCGAAAGGCGTATGTGGCAGCAGAGCCGAAATATGCAGTCATTCGTGCACTGCTCGATGCACGGGTCAAAGATGGGCTCACCCAAAAGGAAATTGCGCGGCGCGCAGGAACTACGCAGTCAGCTATTGCTCGCTTTGAGGCGGGCGAAGTAAATCCAACGCTCGACTTCCTCTCTCGTGTAAGCTCTGCAGTGGGTATGAAGCTCACGGTACACGTCTCGCGCTAAGGCCAGACAACAATGAATGCCCGTTTTGTTGATATACACTGCCACCCGAACTTGGAGGGATTGAAGGAAAACCAGCGGGAGGTGGTGGAGCGAATGAGAGAGGAGGGGGTGCTCGGCATTGTCGTCGGCACGACACTCGCGAGCTCGCGCGACGCTGTCGCGCTCGCTGAAAAACATGAGCACCTGTGGGCGACGGTGGGTCTACACCCCAACCACACCGAAGAGTCATTTGACGCAGCTGCCCTCGCAGAGCTCGCGAAGCACCCGAAGGTCGTTGCGGTAGGCGAGTGCGGCGTCGATTACCTGCGGCAGAGTGAGCGTGAGCAGCAGTGGAGCCTTTTTAAGCAGCACGTTGAGTTGGCGCAGGAGTACGACAAACCGCTCATGATCCACTGCCGCCCGTCGAAGAGCTCGATGGACGCATACGAGGAGATGCTGGAGTTTCTAGAATCTAGGGTCCAGCAAACTAGCCTCCAGGGTAACATGCACTTTTTTGTCGGGAACCTCGACGTGGCGAAGCGATTTTGGAACCTAGGATTCACCACCTCCTTCACCGGTGTTCTGACGTTTACCCATGACTATGACGAGGTGGTGCGCGAGGCTCCACTCGACATGATCCTTACCGAGACCGACGCGCCGTGGGTCGCGCCCGTGCCCCACCGCGGGCACACTAACCGCCCCGAGTACGTGCGCTACGTCGTTGAGGCCATTGCCCGGATAAAAGGTCTCTCTGTCGATGAGGTACAGAAGGCGACCATCGATAACGCGAAACGACTGTTTGGCATTGAGGTTGAGCCACGGATTGCGTAAATTAAAGGCCCATGCTACGCTGCCAAGACCTATGAGTAAAGACCAAGAAGGGGAGGTGGTAGACCTCACCGGCCTCGTTGAAGAGGGGCGGGGCGACGACGCCACGCGCGTGTACGAGGTTGGGTACCATCTCGCGCCAACTATCTCTGAGGACGAGCTCGCCGGCGTTGCTGCGGGTTTGACCGATGCGGTACGCGCGCAGGTGGGGGAGGTAGTGGGAGAGCGCGCACCGCACAAAGTGTCGCTTGCGTACGCAATCGAAAAGGTAATTGATGGGGCGAAGCGCGTGTTCGACGAGGCACACTTTGGGTGGATTGCCTTCGAAGCATCGGTGCAGACTCTTCCGGCTATCGAGCAGCTTTTTAAAGCGCACCCTCAGGTACTTCGATTTATAGTGTTGAAAACCGAACGCGACTCAGTTGCGGCCACGCTTGCTGACCCAACGCTTGATGTATTGAAGGCAGATGAAGAAATGCCACTCGACGAGGTGGTCTCGAGCGTCAGCGATGAGGCGGTGGTAGAATCAGTGGGCGCGGACCCTGAGTAATATGTACCTCAATAAAGCATTTGTCGCAGGCAACCTGACTCGTGATCCAGAGTTGAAGGCACTCCCTTCAGGGGCGAACGTATGTACGTTCGGGGTGGCCACTAACCGCGTCTGGTACAACCAGAATAAAGAGAAGCAGGAAGCCACCGAATTTCACAACATCGTCGTCTTCGGTCGCCAGGCTGAGACCACCGCGCAATACTTGAAAAAAGGGAGCGGCGTCCTCATTGAAGGGCGCATACAGACCAGGAGCTGGGACAAGGACGGCCAGAAGCACTATCGCACCGAGATAGTCGCGGACCGAGTGCAGTTCGGCGCCCGTTCAGGTACGGGAGGTGGCCGCGACACGCAGGAAGTGAAGGGGGGCGACCAGCCTGGTCAAGAAGGGAGCGGCGGCATAGACTACCCGCAGGAAGAAATTAGCCCAGACGATATACCATTTTAATGCATATGGACGAACAAGAACAACGAACACCGAAATACGTGGACTATAAAAACGTTGCGTACCTCAAACAATTTCTGAACCCCCACGGTCGGGTGATAGGGAAGAAACGCTCGCGCGTCCCTGCAGCGCACCAACGCGCCGTTGCCAACGCTATTAAGCACGCGCGCTACATGGGTCTCCTTCCGTACGTTATTAAGTAGTCGGCTTTATCTCTCCGGCGATGACCTTTCTAATAAATTCCTGATCCTTTGGATCAGGGAATTCGATCATTTTCAACAAGTCTGCTCTGTCTTGAGGACGTTGATTTACAAACAACGTTTTATTTTGCAAATAGGGCATATCGACACTCCTCCATCTCCCCTCCATAAATTCAGAGGCTTCTTTTGAAAATTCACTCATATTCTTCCCGACTAGTATACCTCTGGCGGTGAAGGGAGGGGGTGTGAATTACGCTTTCTCGACTCGCTCGACGTACTCGCCCGTGTCGGTGTTGAGGCGGATGATGTCGCCTTGGTTAATGAAAAGTGGCGTGTTGACCACAGCGCCGGTTTCGAGCGTCACTTGCTTCGAGCCGCCCTGCGCAGTGTTACCTTTGATAGCCGGCGGCGCCTCAACTACAGCAAGCTCGACTTTGATAGGGATGTCTATGCCTATAATCTCGTCCTTCCACACGAGCGCAGTCACCGTGCTCTTTTCTTTCACGAACAGTATTTTCTCTCCCACCGCCTCCTCGGGGAGTGCAATGCGCTCTTTGGGGTTGTTCGCTGCGTGGAACCACACCTCGCCGCGACTTTTGTAAATGTAGGTCAGCTCTTTTTTCTCGATGTCAGCCTCTTCGACGGTCTCAGTTTGGTGGAAAGAAATTTCAAGCACCTTGCCCGTTTTGATAGACCGAAGCTTCGTTTGATTCACGGGCTTTCGCTGCTGCTTGCGAAACACCCACGAGGACAAAACCTCGTACGGCTCGTTGTTGTAAATGATGACCTTCTTGGGGGTTATGTCGTTGTAGGTAAGTATGGCCATAGGTAACCGCCGGATGACTTGAAGAGTATAGCTGATTGACATGGTACATACAAGGAGAGTACGATTAGTTATGGATTACATCGGCGACCTAGCCGCCCTTACGGACGAAGAGCTTCTCGCTCGCTCGCTCGGAAACCCCGCGTTGTTCGAAGTGTTGGTAGTTCGGTACCATGCACTCTTTCTCGAGCGTGCACACTATATTTTAAAAAGTCGTGACGACGCTGAAGATGCGGTGCAGGACACCTTCGTTCGAGTGTACCGCTTTGCACCCAAATTCCAAGGCTCGCAAGGGTCGTTCAAGAGTTGGTCAGTGACTATTCTCATGAACGTCGTTCGGACTCGCTACCAGAAAAAGGCGAAAGAGTGGGGTCGTGAAGCGCCACTGACGCCTGAGCACTACGAGACCCTCCCCGAGCCGTCAACGAAGGAGGCTATTCAGGCGAAAGATATTATTGAACGCTCGTTCGCATTTCTTCCTGAAGACACAGTGCGGATTCTTCGCTTAGCGACCATCGAAGAACTGCCGTATGAGGAAATAGCACGGAAGGAGGGGATTAGCGTTGGTGCCGTCAAAACGCGCGTGCACCGAGCCAAGAAAGCGCTTCGCGAGGTGGTCGGTGACCTGCGGGTCTAGGGTTGGGTATATACTACAGACTATGAAATCTGAAAGCAGGCTACGACGGAACATTATGTGGCGTGTGTACGCACTCTACGTAGTGAGGCGTCTGACCTCTCCTACAGCCAACCTCGCCGTCTTTGCCGGCGCGGCGTTTGTCATCTACTGGTCGGTGTCACTGCGCGACGTGGTCCTAAACACGCTCGGCGCTGCGCAGACGCCGCTTCTGTTGGTAGAGTACGTCGCGAGCTCGTTTGTAAAAACTGAATTCAGTGTTCAGTTATTTTTAGTACTCGTGGTCGTCGCGTCGGTGTTGGTGGTACGAGACGCCGCGCTCCTCGTTACACACCTTCGACGAGTTTCTGTCTAATCTCTTTCAAGAGCTTAGTTGCAATCGGCTTGTTCTCCCTGAGGAAGGTGCGCGCGGCGTCGTAGCCGCGGCCTAAGCTCACCTTCTCTCCGTCACCTGCGTAGGTGTACGAGCTGCCACTCTTGCCTACGAGTCCGTACTTCTCGCCTAACGCCAGCAATTCGCCCTCTTTAGAAATGCCCTCGTTGTACATCAAGTCAAACTCAGTCTGCTTGAAGGGTGCAGCGACTTTGTTTTTCACCACCTTCACGCGGACACGGCCACCCACCACCTCTTCGCCTTTCTTTATTTGCGCTATGCGGCGTATGTCGAGTCGGACTGAGGTGTAGAATTTGAGTGCCTTGCCGCCTGGCGTCGTCTCCGGGTTGCCGAACATGACGCCTATCTGCATGCGGATTTGGTTAATGAAAATAACGACTGTTTTCGATTTGGCGACAATAGCGGTCAGTTTGCGGAGTGCCTGTGACATGAGGCGCGCCTGGCGACCCACGTGCTGCGCCTCCATGTCGCCCTCAATTTCAGCCTTAGGAGTGAGTGCCGCGACGGAGTCTATGACGATGACGTCTATTTTGCCGCTCCGCACCAGCGACTCCACGATGTCGAGCGCTTGCTCGCCGGTGTCAGGCTGCGAGACTAACAGGTCGTCTATGGCAACGCCAATACGCTTCGCGTACTCGGGGTCGAGTGCGTGCTCGGCATCGACGAAGGCACATATGCCGCCCTTCTTCTGTGCTTCAGCAATAATGTGCAGCGTCAGCGTGGTCTTGCCGGACGATTCAGGGCCGAACACCTCGATGATGCGGCCGCGGGGCACGCCACCAATCCCCAGGCTCGCGTCGAGGCCGATGGAGCCGGTGGGGATGGCATCGACGTTGACGCGCTTCGCGCTGCCGAGCATCATAATCGCCTCGTCGCCAAACTTAGTCTTAATACTGTCGATAGTATCTTTAATTGCGGTTGAGCTCGGACTCTTCGGTTGACTGGTCTCTTCCGTCGTTGCTTGTTTCTTTGGGCGCGCCATAGGTTGGTTCGTTAATGGTAAGGGGGTGGACCTCTTCGCGCATTCGACCGAAGCGGTCGTAGGCACGAAGCACGAGGACAGTATAGCCCACCGGGTACGCACGCTCCAACTCGAAGTGTCCTTCCTCCGTAACGGGCACTTCAAAGTCGTTGACGGTGAGGCGTACTACCCGCTTTGTGTAGCCGTCGAGTGTGAAAATGCCGTCTGAGGCAGCAGCGAGTGTCTGTACTGAAAGAGCAGGACCTTCAAGGAGCGGAAACATGACCGTAACGGCATAGGCAGCAGTAATGAGTACCGGGAGGGCAACGAGGACGACGTTACGCGCTATCTTCATTGTGGCTTCCGCGTTGCCCGCCACTACCCACGGTTAATACGTCGCGCGGCTTGGCACCGTCTTGGGGGCCGATGATGCCCCGCTCTTCCAACACGTCCATGAGACGCGCCGCGCGCGCGTACCCAATGCGCAACTTGCGCTGCAAGAGCGACGTCGACGCCTTACCGGCCGCTTCTACGGTTTGCTTCGCCTCGGCCAAGAGGTCGTCGTCGATGTCGTCATCTTCAAGCGACGCAGAGAAAAGAGCATTAGGGGAGTCGGGGGCGGCATTACCCGAGAGATTAATTTCGTCGAGCGACGGCTCGTTGTTCTTTTTTATAAAGGAGACAATATTCTTCACCTCTTCTTCTGAAATAAATGCCGTTTGAATGCGGTGCGGTTTGGCCATGTCGCCGGAGAGGTACAGCATGTCGCCGGCACCGAGCAGCTTCTCTGCACCCGCCATGTCGAGAATTGTTTTCGAGTCTATTTGCGAAGCTACTTGCAATGCAATCCTGGCGGGTATGTTTGCTTTAATGAGACCGGTAACCACATTCACCGACGGCCGCTGTGTTGACAGGACGAGGTGAATACCCACAGCGCGGCTCATCTGGGCCAAACGCACGACCGCCGCTTCGAGCTCGCGCGGGTAGGTCTGCATGATGTCCGCAAGTTCGTCGATAACAATAACGATGTAGGGCATCTGGTCCGGAGCCTCTGCTGCCTCATCTCCTTCGTTTGAGGCTGATGTTTTTTTCGCCACGTTTGTGTGGTACGAGTGGATGTCTCTCACTGAGTGGCTTTGGAGCAGTTCGTAACGCCGCTCCATTTCTTTGCCGGCCCACTTAAGTGCCAAAATGGCCTTTTTAGGATCAGTAATTACTGGAGTTAAGAGGTGAGGAATTGAGTTGTAGAGCGTCAGTTCAACTCGCTTGGGGTCGACCATCATAAACCGCAAGGTCCCTGGTCCGTTTCGGTACAATAGTGATGTAATCAAGGCGTGGATAGACACCGACTTGCCCGAGCCGGTCGCACCCGCAATCAGTATGTGTGGCATCTTCGCGATGTTGGTGAAGTGCGGCACACCCGTAATGTCGCGACCGAGCGCGGCTAAGAGTGGCCGCACGTCATCCATGAATACTTTTTCAGACAAGAGTGACGCTAAGCCCACCGTCGCTTTCTTCAGGTTCGGTACCTCAATACCCACCAACGACTTACCAGGGATAGGTGCTTCAATGCGTACAGGTGAAGCGGCGAGCGCGAGTTCAAGATTGTTTTGGAGCGCAAGAATTTTCTGCAGCCGCACGCCCTCGGCTGGTTTGAGCGCGAAGCGGGTGACGGTAGGCCCTATCGATATTTCATCCATCTCAACGGTAATGCCGAAGTTGTGGAGCGTCCGCTTAATAATGTTGGCGTTTGCCTTTACATCACCCACACCCGGCTTCCCTTTGTCGCGCTCAAGGAGCGACAGTGGTGGCGGTGTGTACTCGCGGTCGCTGGCGAGGAAGCGTGTTGGCGCTACTCCAGGCTCGTCGAGGTCAACCGCGGCTTTCCTGGGTTCCGTGATGGTAACCGGCGCATCAGTCTCCGACTCCGCATCAGCGTCTTCATCGTCCGACTCTTCTTCGCCGGCCTCGTCTTCGTCAAACGCATCTTCGTACGGCTCTTCTTCGCCTGTGTCCTCTTTTTCTTCTCGCATCCTCATAAAGAAGGCAAGAGAAAGCGGCGTATCGAGGGCAAGAAGTGTACCGACGACCGCAAGAGCGCTCAACATGACGCCTCCGAGCAGCGTGTCGAACAGGCTTACGAAAGGCGCTTTGATCAGGGTGCCCACCGCACCCCCTGCGTTTGCGTTAGTCAGCGAGAGTATGCCTACCCCTGCGAGAAACAAGACCGCTGCCCCAACAATCCGTCCTGCCCCGACGCCCTGGTGCTCGGTGCGTCGACTTAACCCTAGTGCAAGGAAGAAGAGAGACACGGGTAAAAGCCAGTACCCAACTCCAAAGAGGGTTTTCAGCTGCTCGTAGAGGAAAGACCCTACGTTACCGCTCAGACGAAAGGGGGCTAATAGGAAGAGGAGGGCCACTATGACAGTTCCTATTGCGTAAATACTTCTCGCTGTCTCAGGTTTGACTTCGAGCTGAACCTTCGGCAACGAAGGAGCTCTCATTTGATTTTTCTTCTTTTTTCGAGCCATAGATCACCCAAATGGTACCACGCGGTACTGACTCTCTTTCCTCTATGCGGACGATACGGCGCGCGGTTGAGGAGATTGACGATGGGCGGTAAAGGGCATATCATGACCTTGATAAATACATGTCTTTTATATAAAGGACATATAAAAAGTCATGTCTGATATTAAAAAAGTCAAAGACGATGTGACTGTTACAAAGAGGGATGAAAATAATTTTCGCCTTTTCTTTTCTTCATTTTTTAAAAACGAGCACCACACCTTTGTTGTCCAAAAGACCGAAAAACTGGCGTCAGCGGTGTACTTAGTGACCGGGTTTATATCCGCAGATGACCCGCTTAAGTCTCGTCTGCGGACCTGTGTCCTTGACTTGGTAAGTGCGGTGACAGACCACGAAGCCGCGCGGAACCTACACTACCACGAGGGGTTTGGTTCGCGGTGTTTAGAGATAGCGTCAATAGTGACCCTTGCTCAACGCGCAGGGTTCATATCATCCATGAACGCGCGAATACTCTGCGACGAGTATGCAGGGCTGGCGGTATTTGTGAAGAATCACCGAGACAAAGTCTTCGGTGTCCGTGCGGGTGATGTCGTTGGCGTAGACGAATACCCGTCGGCGGCTGTTGAGGCTGTAAAGGACACTTCTGAAGATAAAGGACATTTTAAAAAGACAATGCATAAAAGACATTTAAATAGAAAGGACATAATTTTAAGTCTTTTAGAAAACAAGCAACATATAACTATAAACGACGCTCTTCAGGCCGTCGAAGGGTGTAGCGAGAAAACTATACAAAGAGAGCTTATTTCAATGGTTGAGGCCGGTCTATTAATGAAAGAGGGTGAGCGCCGTTGGAGCACATACCGGAGGGCAACCTAAAGAAACTTTGACTTCCGTTAGTTTTTAGGCTATTTTTGATCAACTGTGGATCAGTATAGGATATCCACATTTATTCACCTTGCGGGTGGCCCCTTGGCTACCCGGTATTTTGGTATAATGTATTGGTTACAGATTCTCGAAAGGTTCGCGCCTCTCGGACGTCTGTACAAGAGCTGAATCTCTGAACGTACCGTCCGTTTTCTGAATCGTCTGATTACCCATTCCTTCCTCTGCCATCAACTTGATACTGTAGCGGGCAGCGTTGCGGTACCAAGTGGTGGAAACATTAGAAAGTAAGATCTTGCTTATTAATTCAGCTAATTAACAACGAATAGCATTACGCTATGACTATTACTCAAAAATTCACAACCGTTGTTGTGGGATTTGCGATGGTAGCGGCTGTGGCTTTTTCTTTCTCAGTGCCTGCGGCAAACGCAGCGCTGACTGAAAGTCAGATCCAGTCGATACTCTCGCTCCTCCAGTCGTTTGGTGCAGACCAATCGACCATCAACAACGTTAACGCGTCACTTCGCGGGCAGCCAACAACTCCCTCGACTCCTTCGACACCCTCCTCATCTTGTTACGCCTTTACGCGTGACTTGACGGTTGGTTCGACCGGAGCTGACGTTATGGAGCTCCAGAAAATCTTGAATGCAAACGGCTACCAAGTCGCAGCTTCAGGAGCTGGTGCACCAGGGAGCGAATCAACCTACTTCGGTGCGAAGACTCAAGCAGCACTTGCCAAGTGGCAAGCAGCGGTGGGTATTTCACCGGCAGCTGGGTACTTCGGTCCTCTTACTCGTGCGAAACTCGCTACGTCATGCTCGCCTTCAACGCCAGGCCCAACCGTACCGGGCAGCGGCCTTTCAGTTGCAGCAGCAGCGCAGCCAGCTAACGCTCTTGCACCGCAAGGCGCAACGCGTGTTCCCTTCACCAAGTTTACGCTTACGGCAAGCTCAAACGGCCCCGTAACCGTGTCTGGTGTTGTGGTACAGCGAACTGGCCTCGGCCAGAACGCAGCATTTGCTGGTGTTGTGTTGGTTGACCAAGACGGCAACCAACTCGGTACCGCAAAGAGCTTCAATTCGAACGATCAGGCAACTATCGGCGAGCCAGTCACTATTCCTGCAGGGCAGTCACGAACCTTCACGGTTGCTGGTAACATGAATTCATCTCTTGCGTCGTACGCAGGTGAAGCTCCAGCGATTTCTGTCATTCAGGTTAATACCTCTGCGACAGTTTCAGGTTCGCTCCCAATTACAGGTGCGTACCACACGATCAATGCAACATTGACCGTGGGAAGCCTCTCGCTCGACACTTCGAGTGCATTTGCCGCAAACACCTCGATAACGAAGGAGATTGGTACCACCAATCAACGCGTTTCCGGGTTCCGTTTGACAGCAGGTTCAGCTGAAGATGTTCGCCTTAAGATGATTCGCTTTAATCAGACCGGCTCGGCATCGACCGTCACTGATTTAGCAAACATCAGCATCATGGTTGGCGGCACCGCTTACCCAGCAGTAGTTTCTGCTGACGGCAAGTACGTGACTGCAAACCTTGGTTCAGGCATCCTTATTCCAGAGGGAAATAACGTTGAAGTCTACATTCAGTACGATATTGTTGGTTCAAACACCAACGGCCGTACCGTTATCTTCGATGTTGACAAGACCACTGACATTTACGGCGAGGGCGCTACCTACGGGTACGGTATCTCACCGTCGACATCAGGCGGATCTTCAGTCCCTTCAACTCGTGGTTCAACCACCGAGACGACTGGTACTCCGTACCTCTACGCAAACGCAGTAACCATTTCTGGTGCGTCGGTTACGACCATCGGGAAGGCTAACAGCGTTCCTGCGCAGAATGTCGCAGTCAATGTCTCGAACCAGCCATTAGGCGGTTTCGAAGTTGACATTAAGGGTGAGGCAATGACGGTTCAGTCGATGGTGTTCACCATCTCAACGTCAACCGCCTCAACTGGTTCAGGACAGTTCACTAACGTCACTATTGTTGACGCAAACGGTAAGGTTGTTGCAGGACCTGTTGACTCAACAGGCACTGACGCAACACAGCGTACGTTGACCTTCACTGACTCAGTTACTTTCCCTGTCGGGAAACACTCCTACACAGTTCGTGGGAAGATTCCTTCTACCGCAACGAATGGTGCAGTCATTACCTTGGCAACCAACCCGAACACAGGCTGGACCAACGTAAAGGGTGACATTACCGGTAACACGATCTCGCTCTCACAGACTTCGTTCAACATGAACCAGATGACTGTGAAGTCGGGGTCACTTGCTATCGCTCGTGACGCAACCTTCACCTCGAAGACTATCGTTGCTGGCGGTACCGCAATTGAAATGGCGCGTTTCCAACTCGACGCACAGCAGTCGGGTGAAAATGTGCGCCTCTCGTCGTTCCTCAGCTCATTGGCGTTCTCGGGTTCAAACTCGAACGTACTATCGAGCTGCCAGTTCTACGACGGAGCAACAGCACTTAACACGGGCTCAAATGCGTACAACCCTTCGGACACTACGTCTCCTGAAGCGGACACCATAACATTTGACAACCCAGTCACGGTTACAAAGGGAACTACCAAGACGCTCTCGGTCAAGTGTAATGTTTCAAGCTCAGCTTCAGGAACATTCACCTTCGACCACGGAACGATTGGCAGCTTCTCAGTAACTGGTGTTGACTCAAGCAACTCGATTACCGCAACAGGACCTGCAGACACTGCAGCAACTATTACGGTTGGTACGGGTACGCTCGTAGTCTCCAACGATGCAAACTCGCCAGGCTACAGCCAGGTAGCCGCTGGTTCAACAGACAACACGATCGGTGCCTTCAAATTCACGGCAACGAACGAGGGTGTCTCGGTTCAGCGCATTGGCCTCAAACTGACGAATACTGCATCGTCGTCTCCGTCTGACCTCGCATTAGTATCTCTGTACGACGGCACGACCCTCTTGGGTACTGCGTCGTTCGTCGGTTCATCAAACTTCGCAACCTCTACGCTCTCGACTCCTCTTACAGTTAACGCTAACAGCGACAAGACTGTAACGGTCAAGGCAAACTTTGCGTCGATTGGTACCGGCCAGGCTATCGAATTCTCTGGCCACTTCGTGGCAATTGACGTCGATACTGCAGGCACTAACACGCAAGCAGTCGGTCAGTCGTCAGGTACGACCATTAACGCAACAGGTTCAACGTCGGTGTCCGGCCAGCGCGTGTACAAGAGCTTCCCAACGGTTGCTCTCGATACGCTGAGCTCGACCGGTATTGCAGACGGTGTCCTCATGCGCTTCAAGGTTACTGCGAATGCATCTGGTCCAGTGTCGATTACGAACTTCGGCATCAACATTGCAACCACGACTGCGTCAGTTACTAACGTGACGATGTACGGGTTTACCGACACAAATTATTCACTCCCTATCTCGGGTGTGTCTAACGACGGTAACCTCCAGACAACCAACGACTGTACAGCTGGCTGTACGTCGTCTCCTAACCTTGCAATCGGAATTCAGAACAGCTCTGGCACTGCCACCGCTATTCAGATTCCTGCAGGAGGAACGCGCTACTTCGAAGTACGCGGCTCGGTCTCAGGCGCAACATCAGGTGCGTCGATTACCACGAAGCTCTTGGGTAACTCATCGTTCCCTTCAACTTCGGCTGGTGTGTCGGCAAACCCATTGCTCGCGGCTGCAAGCGGCTCATTCACCGCAACGACCGACATGATCTGGTCACCTAACTCGACTACAACCGTAGATCGAAATAGTCAGGACTGGACCAACGGGTTCGGTGTGTCGGGCTTGCCATCAGGCGGCTTGATCAAGACTCGCTCACAATAGTTAACTTCGGTTAGCTGACTGAGTATTGTCAGCAAAAACCCCCGCCTCAGGCGGGGGTTTTTGTATTTCCGACTTGAGCGATACAATAGATGTATGAAAAAATACAGCCTCCCTCTCATCGGTCTCATCGCCCTGATTGCAGGCGGTGCGTTCTTCGTATATACCAATACCCAACAGATGCAAGGGACCCAACCTGAAGATCAGCAATACACCATTGAAGAAATCCCAATCGAATCAGTTGAAGCTCCTCAGGTGCGCCTGCCTGTAGTCGATCAAAGTCTTCCTGAAGAGGTGCGCTCGCGACTTATCGAACGCGCTGAAGAAATACAAGTGCAGCTTCAACAAAATCCTGATGAGGGTGCGTGGTGGCTTGAACTCGGAGTTATCTTTCATAGTGCAGGAGACTATGAAGGGGCGCGCGAAATTTGGGAGTTTCTCATACGTGCTGCTCCTACGCATACCACCTCATACGACAATCTTGGCAAGCTCTACCATTATCAGCTGAAAGACTTTGAGAAGGCCGAGAGCTACTTCACGCAGTCTTTGGCTACTGATGCTGCGGTACTTATACCATACCTCGAGCTTCACAACCTCTATCGCTACTCGTATAAAACCGATACAACGCTGGCGGCAGATATATTGAAAACGGCCATCGCTCAGTTCCCTGAAACTATTGAGCTCCATCTTACGCTTGGTGCCTACTATCGCGATACTGGGAACTACACGGCAGCACGACAGACACTTGAGACGGGACTTGAGAAGGCGCGTGACGCGGGTACCGTAGACCTTATCGCGCAATTTGGGCAAGAATTAGAGCGCATAAATAGCCTATGAAAAAACTATTTCCGCCAGGGTTCTTCAAATTTCTGCTTGGCTTCGTTCTCATTTTGGCGGTGTCATTCAGCATCCTTGCGGTGTTGGGGAGTTGATTTATCAGTCTCTCTGTAGTAAAGTACGCATATCACGACTAGAGACAATCGGCGTCCCGAGCGAAGGTGAGGGAAGAAGTCCGATCAAAGTCGAACTCTCTTATGAGTCGTGTGTTAACAGAGTAATTCATTCAACAAACGTGGCACTAACGCGCGCAAAGAAAGAGAGCCTCATCACCGAGCTTACCGACATAGCGAAGAATGCTGTATCGGTAACCTTCGTGCACTTCAAGGGGCTCACTATAGCTGAGCAGGACGAGGTAAGGAATACACTGAAAAAAGACGGCATGCGCCTTCGGGTCGCTAAGAAGTCGCTCTTGAAGCGGGCATTTGCAAACGCCGGCATCGAGGGCGAAGCACCTGAGCTTACCGGCGAGGTGGCATTTGCGTATTTGCCCAAAGAGGCAGGAGACGACACCAGCGCAACTGCTCGGGGCCTGAGCGAGTTCGTGAAGAAATTCAAAGGTAAACTCGTGTTCTTAGGAGGAGCAATGGAGCGCCGCTTTATGGACAAAAGCGAGACTGAAATGTACGCGGCTATCCCTGGCATGGCGACGCTGCGAGGTATGTTTGCGAATATTATTAATTCACCGAGGCAGCGCTTTGCAATTGCACTGTCACAGGTAGTAGGTAAAAAATAACTATGGACCAAAATCAAATTATTGATGCAGTAGAGAAAATGTCTGTGTTGGAGCTGAACACTCTCATTAAGGCAATTGAAGAAAAGTGGGGCGTCTCCGCCACGGCTGTTGCAGCTGCTGGACCAGCTGCTGGCCCTGCCGAAGAAGCATCATCTGAGGTCAATGTGAAATTAACTTCAGGCGGTGAGCAGAAAATTGCCGTTATTAAGGCAGTGCGCGAAGCACTAGGAGTCGGCTTGGCCGAGGCGAAGAAGATGGTAGACGAAGCGCCTTCAATGCTCAAAGAGGGCATGAAGCGTGAAGAGGCCGAGGCTCTTAAGAAGAAAATTGAAGAAGCGGGAGGAAAGGTCGAGCTAGCGTAGACCTTTCGGCCGCAGGCACGACGGTGCCGAGGCGGGGTCGCGCAAAATCCCAGCAGGGATTTATGTGTGACAAGGTTGAGTTTGCGTAGCTTTTTCAATGCAAAAACCCCGCCAAAAGCGGGGTTTTTGTTTTTCAGGGATCACAGATATATAATACCCTCTGTGTTTAAAACGATCTCAGACCTCGCACGGACACCACTACGGTTAAAAATACTGACCTACTTCCTGCGCCGCCCCGCGGAGCGGGGCGGTGCGCCAGACGTCGCTGCAGTGTTGCGTGTTTCGCGCGACGCTGTCCAGAGAGAGCTCGCGGCGCTTGAGCACTTAGGGATACTGCGACACAAGAAGAGTGGGCGTACCAAATCCTACAGCGCCGACATGCGTCACCCACTCGCCGCGTCGTTCGCCCACTTCGTAGCGGACGCACTGACGCCTTCTGATAAAGCTGTTGCCGAAATCTTCCGTCCTGTCTCTGGTGTGCAAATGGTCGTGTCTTCAGGACTGTTACAGGGCGAGCCGAAAAGCCCCGTGGACCTCCTGATAGTGGCAAAGCATTCAAGTGCCCGGATGGTAGCGGGCGCAGTGAAAAAAGTTGAGGTACTCTCTGCGCTCCCTATACGTTTCGCGGTACTGTCGGCTGCTGAATACCATGAGCGGCGGCAAGCGTATGACCGCCTTCTAAGAGATGTTTTTGAATACAAGCACGCGGTCGTTCTTGAACGAGGGCTTGGATGAGCCTGCTTTTAACGATTCCACATCCTATCCACACCATCTCCACCGTAGTTTTCCACATTTTGCTACTATGAGGGGCAGGGAAATGGACCCCTTGAAACCATTTAATAAAATAATTAACAGATTCATACCATGCTTATAGATACGTGGGCCGTTGTTTTGACCCGCTCGTTTCAGGAGTTGTGGGCAGGGATCATTGCCTTCATCCCTAATGTAATTGTCGCGATTATTATCTTCATCCTCGGCTGGCTCGTTGGCGCAGCGCTCGGGCGCATCGTCGCGCAGGTCATCCGCTCGGTGAAAATTGACAGTGCATTGAAGTCAACAGGCCTCGGCGACGCCGTGGAGCGCGCAGGGTTCAAACTCGACGCAGGCGCCTTCATCGGTGCGCTGGTTAAGTGGTTCTTCATCGTTGTCTTCTTGGTTGCGTCACTCGATGTCTTGGGTCTCGATCAAGTCAACTTCTTCCTCCAGAGCGTCGTCCTCTCGTACTTACCACAGGTTATTGTGGCGGTGTTGATGCTCGTGGTGGCGGCAGTGGTTGCAGAGTTTGTGAAGAAGGCGGTCATGGGTGCAGCAAAGGCTGCGCACGTGAGGAGCGCTGGGTTTGCAGGTTCAGTAGCCAAGTGGTCTATCTGGATTTTTGCAGTCCTTGCAGCGCTTGATCAGCTGCAAGTTGCAAGCGCATTCGTTCAAACACTCTTTACTGGAGTCATTGTTGCGCTCTCTCTTGCCTTTGGTCTTGCCTTTGGTCTTGGTGGCCAACAGGCAGCAGCGAACGCCATTGAGCGCATGCGCTCAGAGGTAGAGAGTAAATAACGCTAGAAGCTTGAAAGCAAGAGAGCCAGAAAGCTCTCAAACCACCCCGCTCTCGCGGGGTGGTTTTGTGTTTGACAACCAAGAACACAAGAGATATTTTATAAAAATGAACAATGAAGGGTTAGAGAAGAAATCGACACGGGAACTTGAGATAAGGTTGGCGAAACTCATTCTTGAACTTGAAGATGCCGTTATTCAGGGTGATTATGGAAAGCTCGATAGAGCAAAGGCGAGTATGCGCAATGTTAAAAAGGTGCTGAATTACCGGAAGGAACCAGAACAAAGGCTTGCTGCTAAAAAACCTACTCAAAAGCCTTTTGCTATCCCCAGGGTTATGAACAGATAAGTCCCCAGGTGGGGGGGGCCTAGGCGGGATTTGCAAAAAAATAAGGGGTAGGGTAGTATGCCTAGTACGGTTTATGAGTAAGCATCTAAAGGCACCGCGCGGCACTTAGTGGCAACTCGTGTTGCCTCCAGGCCGCGAAAAGCGGCCTTTTTTAATGCCTTGCTCCGCTAAACCCGTCCTTTGACAACGTCAACAAATAACCACGAATTTGAGCAATCAAATTCAAAGTAGAGAACACATAATTGTGGTTTTTAGACTTCCATCGAGGAGTCTAAAGGGTGTATGGTGGATGCCTTGACTCTGACACGGCGATGAAGGACGCGGCGACCTGCGAAAAGCTTCGGGAAGGTGGTGAGCAACCTATGATCCGGAGATGTCCGAATGGGGAAACCCTCTCTGCGCAAGCAGAGAATGCGGTGCGTGTGCACCGTAAGCAAACCTCGGGAAGTAAAACATTTCAGTACCGAGAGGAAAAGAAACCAATACATTAATCTCGGTTTCTGTACCATCAATTGGGTATAGAGACCGGGGTTTTGGAATTCTCCTAGTAGCGGCGAGCGAAAAGAGAGTAGCCCAAACCCTTCGCGCAAGCGAAGGGTGTTGTAGGGTCATGACACTCCTTTAGTGGAGAGAAAGTTACTAATCAGTTCATTAGACGAAAGTGCTGGAACGCACTACCCCAGAGGGTAATGGTCCCGTAGTTAAAAATGAATTGACTTTTGCGTCATGATTCCTGAGTAATCCGAGACACGAATAGCTTGGATGAA
>FRDC01002350.1_pt1 | contig 47502 bp, 52 predicted proteins | sample 1106171 | NCBI WGS metagenome assembly FRDC01 (sample SAMEA3930566, study PRJEB13176) | freshwater metagenome | biome: Drinking water system; feature: drinking water; material: water | place: Singapore | collected 2014-12-20 | reverse complement strand
GTCGAGAGTTCGAATCTCTTCACCCGCTCCATTCCAGACCGGCCTGAAAAGCCTGTCTGGAATGGATAGGGCTGGGATTAATGCTCACTCTCTTTCGATAGGATTTCAGTCGCTCCGAGTGAGGGTTTCATGGGTCTACGATTCCGCAAAGGCGTGAAGTTATTTCCTGGCATTCGCTTGAATGTCACGAAGCATGGCTTAAGCAGTTTTACCATTGGCGGCCGTGGCCTCACCTATAATATCGGCAAAAAAGGCACGCGCGGCACGGTAGGTTTGCCTGGCAGCGGGCTTTCTTACTCGGAATATTCCTCCTACAAAAAACCCGCCAAAGCAACGCAGATTGACCCAGAAACTGGTGAAATCCTGGCTCCGACAAAGGAAAAATCAGTGCCGTGGCTGCTGGTCATACTGATTGCTGGGATCGTGTTGGGTGTTTACTTGTGGCGTACTCCCGCTTAAAAAGAGTGGATGCATACCGGTAAACTAGATCAGCAATTGCTTGAAATCCTCGTCTGTCCCGTCACCAAGGCGCGGCTGACGTATGACGAGGAAAAGCAGGAGCTTGTTTCCGTACAGGCGGGACTTGCCTACCCTATCCGCGATGGCATTCCCATCATGCTGCCTGAGGAAGCGCGCAAACTTTAGGAGATCCAACGCCGTGACACGCACTGTTTTACTCACCGGCGGTGCTGGATTTATCGGCTCGGCCATGGTTCACGCATTTACTGCGCGCAGCGATACCGTGATTGTACTCGATAAGCTCACCTATGCAGGTCACCGTCAGAACCTCGAATGGATTCAAGGAAACTGGCAGCTTATTGAGGCCGATATTTGTGAAGTTGATATTCCGGCGCTATTCAAAAAATTTGCGTTTGACATCGTGGTGCATTCCGCCGCCGAATCGCATGTGACCAACTCGATTGAAAGCTCCAACCCGTTTATTGATACTAATATCGTCGGCACGCATCGGCTGCTTGAGGCTGCGCGGGTGTATTGGCAAAAACTGCCGAAGGAAAAAGCCGCAGCGTTTCGCTTCCTGCATGTATCCACCGACGAGGTATATGGTACGCTCAATGACGGCGATCCGGCCTTCACCACCGCATCGCCATTTCTGCCGAACTCGCCGTATTCAGCAAGCAAGGCAGCGGCCGAACATCTCGTGCGCGCCTGGCATTCTACCTATGGCTTGCCGGTACTCACCACGCGCTGCTGCAATAATTATGGGCCGCGCCAGCATTTTGAGAAACTCATCCCGCGCATGATTATGCTCGCACTGGAAGGCAAACCACTCACCATTCATGGCGACGGCCGTCAAGTACGCGAATGGATTCACGCGGATGATCACGCGCGTGGCGTGATCGCGGCATTGGCGCATGGTGTGCTTGGTGAAGCCTATCACTTGGGCACTGGCATTGAGCTGCGTACGTTGCCGATGGTAGAAAAACTATGCGATTTACTTACGGAAATGAAGCCTGGTCGCGATTATCGTTCACTCATTACTCATGTGGCGGATCGCCCAGGCAATGATTTCCGTTATGCGTTGGAGTATGAATCCACCTATGCGGCGCTTCAATTCCGTCCTGAGGTAGAGTTCGAGCAGGGTTTGCGCGAAACTGTGCGCTGGTATCTTGATCACCCAAAATGGCTGCAAACCATGATTGCACATCAGGCCGTCTGCGAGAAAAAACTGTGCGCGTAATGCTGTTTGGTGCGTCGGGGCAGCTAGGTAGCAACCTTGCTCGCGCACTGGATACACACGCGATTGCTTGTATTCCAATCACGCGTGCGCAATGCGATTTTTCCACCGTCACGCGCGCACAGCTTGCTACACTGATGGCGCAACATTCACCAACGATGGTGATGAATGCCGCTGCCTTTGCGGCGGTAGATGACGCGCAAAAAGAACAAGCGCTTGCCCGCCGTGTGAATGCAATCGTGCCTCATTACCTTGCCGAGCTTGCGCGCGAGCAGGATATTAAACTAGTACATTTTTCTACCGATTACGTGTTCGACGGCGCGCACGGTGCGCCTTACAGCGAGGATGCTACTGTGAACCCAATCAATCATTACGGGCTCACCAAGTGGGAGGGTGAACAGGCGATCCTGGCGACTGGCGCTGCGGGGTATATATTTCGGTTGCAGCTTTTATATCAAGCAACAGGCAATAGCTTTTTCTGCCGAATGCGCCAATTGCTTGCCGAGCGTGAAACACTGCGTGTTGCCGCCGATCAACTGAGTGCGCCGACCAGTGTTGCGGATGTTATTGCCGCACTGCTTGCCATGCTGCCGCGCATGGATTCAGGAAAAATACCCGTCGGTGTTTATCACCTGGCTGCGGAAGGCTACACGAGCCGTCATGGCTTTACCTGCGCCATCCGCGATGCCATGATAGCGCGTGGTATGGCAGTAAAAACAACACAGATCGAGCCGATTGTGAGCGAAGAATTTCCTTCACCCGCATTGCGGCCGAAGGATGCACGATTATCCACTGAAAAGCTCGCTGCGCTGGGTATTCGCTTGCCGCACTGGCATGATGGGTTAGATCGCGTTATGGAGGCTGTATGAAAATGATCGACACTGCCTTGCCGGAAGTAAAACGCATTAAGCTTGATATTCACTCCGATGCACGCGGTTTTTTTTGCGAGCGTTATGCGAGCGATAAATTTGCTGCTTTGGGGTTTCATGAGCACTTCGTGCAGGATAATTTTTCGCGCTCCATTCCTGGAGTGATTCGCGGTTTGCATTTTCAATACGCACCCATGCAGGGCAAACTTGTTGGGGTTACACGCGGAGCTATTCTGGATGTGGCAGTTGATATTCGCCCCAATTCAGCGAATTTTGGCAAGCATGTGTGCGCCGAGCTTTCCGATACCAATGGCGAGCTTTTATGGATTCCAGCCGGCTTTGCCCACGGGTTTTGCGTGTTGGGCGATACGGCAGCGGATGTGATGTATAAAGTCACTGCCGCGTATGCAGCCAAAGGTGAACATGGTATTTGCCATCATGATGCAACAATCAGCATTGACTGGCCGGTGAAAACACCACTGCTTTCTGCGCGCGATGAAGCATTGCCGACATTGGAACAATTAACACCGCAACTAACGGCGTGGTTCGCATGAACCCACTACCCAAACCGCGCGCGCTTCTTTTTGATTGGGACAACACATTGGTCGACACGTGGCCGACGATTCACGAGGCTTTAAACCGTACATTGCGTTATATGAATCATCCGCAATGGTCGCTGGATAAAGTCAAAGCCAACGTGAAGAAATCGATGCGTGATTCTTTTCCTGAACTGTTTGGCGATGATTGGCAGCGCGCTGCCAGTCATTATCAGGAAGTCTATCGCGCGATTCATTTAACCAGTCTACATCCGCTGCCGGATGCAGAGAGGCTGCTGCACGCTATTCCACAAGACATATTCACCGCAATCGTGAGCAACAAAAAAGGCCCAACCTTGCGTGAGGAAGTAACGCATATCGGTTGGAATCCGTTGTTTGATGTGGCGATCGGCGCGGATGATGCCGCGCGCGATAAACCGTTTGCCGATCCTGCCTTGCTCGCGTTGAAGAAGTTTACTGGTGCGAGAGATGAAACAGTCTGGTTCATTGGTGATACGGTGGTCGATCTTGCTTGTGCGGCGGCAATCGGTGCGACACCCATCCTTTACGGCGAGCATACTACCGATGGCATGTTGCTGGATGGTCATCGCTTTGCTGCACACGTCTGCAATCATCGTGCGCTTATCGAATTGCTTACTGCTTGCTGTGCGCGCTGAGTGTGTCGGCATGGCGGCGCATGGTGCATAGCGCAGAAAAAATTGCTGTAGCATCCTCTGCCCCGATGCAGTTGGTGAACGCATGAAATTCCGCAAGCCATCCGTGAAGCAATGCTGCTACCGTGCCTGCGGCGTTGGAAATAGCCTCCATATCTGCCTGAGGGGATTGCATGGCGGGTGCAATCATATCGCGCAGTCCTGCGCCGGCGAATGCTTTGAGATTCATGCCGCACTGGCGTTCATAAAGTGCAATACTGGAAACAAGAGTTGAAGCAATAACCCGTGGCAGCAGTGCCGTGATCGCATGCGGATTGTGCGTGCCTTGTTCGCCTGTTTCAAGTTCTGAAATAACGTGAGTTAGTACCGCCGTGAGGGTTGCGCAGGCGGCAAGTAACGCTTCGCGGTTCGCAAGAGCAATATCCGCCCACATGCGTGGATCCGAGTGGGCGATGCGCAGGAATTTCTGTACCCGTATGTCGTTTTGTTCTAAAACTACCTGCTGTTTCGCGTAGAAATCTGCGGTGATGAAGGCAATAAAATGCGGTAGATGCGAAACATGTGCGTAGACCTGATCGTGTACCTCGGCGGGCATGTGCATGGTGTCGCTGCCAACGCAATGCCATAACGTTTCGATAGCGGCGATGGCCTGAGCATCTGTCTGTGGGGTGGGGGTAAGGATACATAATTTATTGCGGAATAAATCGGCATTCATGGCCAATGCACCGGATTTTTCTGTACCTGCAATTGGGTGTGCCGGCACAATACGCGCGGCAGGTAATAAGGGAGCAAGCGCCCACATGCCGGATTTTACAGAACCCACATCGGTAACGATTGCTCCTGGTTTGAGATGTGGAGCAATGCTGTGTGCGATGGGTTGATAACTGCTAAGTGGGCAGGAAAAAAGGATGATATCCGCATTCGCCACTGCTTTTACAGGTGATGAGGCAGCGTAGTCGATCACGCCTTGCTGCAAGAGATAATCAAGATGCACTGCCATCGGATCGTAGGCATGAACTGTTATCATCTCATCCGCATGCTTGATGGCGGCAGCAAACGAACCGCCTATCTGCCCCGCGCCGAGAACAGCAAGCTGCATCAGGCTGCGCCCTGGCGCGTGAAGGAAGCGAGCGCATCCAGTAGCACCGTGTTTTCTTCTGTTGTACCAATGGAAATACGCAAATATTCCGGCAGGCCATAATTTGCCACCTCGCGTACAATAATACCGCGTGCCATTAAGTGCCGGTTCATCGCCTCGACTTCTGTGCCAAATTTAACCAGCAGGAAATTGGTGTGACTTGGCACAATCGTATAGCCAAGCGCGGCAATTGCCTGGGTAACGCGGGCACGCTCGAGGGAGTTCTTTTGCCGCATGCTTGCGATATAATCCTGATCTAAAACCGCTGCGATACCAGCAGCGAGTGCCGGGGTGTTGACGTTAAACGGACTGCGCACGCGATTCATGATGTCAATGATTTCGGCGCGCGCATATGCCCAACCAAGACGTAAGCCAGAAAGACCATAGATTTTTGAGAATGTGTGAAACACAACCGTATTGCTGGTGCGCGCAAGCTCGCAGCCATCGGCATAATCGGCATGTTCCATGTACTCGGCATAGGCAGCATCCAGCCCCAGAATAACTTGCTCAGGTAAGCGCGCGCGCAAGCGTTTGATGTCGGTAAAAGGAATCATGGAGCCGGTTGGATTATTGGGATTAGCTACAAACACGATTTTTGTTTTCTCGGTAACAGCATCCAGCAATGCATCCACATCCACCGTGAGGTTTTTTTCGCCTGCTGCGACAGGCGTTGCGCCGTTGGCAAGCGTATAAATGCGATACATTAAAAATGCATGCTCGTGGAATAACACCTCATCGCCAGCCCCAGCAAACGCATGCACGAGGATACCGATTAACTCATCCGAGCCTGCACCGCAAATAACCTGACTGGCGGGCAGATTATAGGCAGCGCCAATTGCTTCGCGTAACGCAAGATGTCCGCCATCCGGATAGCGGTGAAGGTTCTGTGCTTCACGCTCGAATGCTGCCTTTGCCTTGGGCGAAGGACCCCACGGATTTTCATTGGAGGAGAGTTTGAGCGGCTTTACTGCACCGTCTACTTTCGATTTCCCGCCGACATATGGCGATATTTGCATAACACCATGTTTGGCGGTGGGAAGTTTGCTCATACCAATTCTCCAAGATTCAGTGGGCGCGGATGCGCGCCAAGCCAGTGAATATGCGTTTCTGCGGACTGCAGCTCTCGAATGCGCGCATCCTCCAGCGTTACGAACCCGCTGAGGATTAACAAATGGTCGTGGCCATAGCTGATGATGCGGGAAGATTTCAATGTTGGTGCTTGAGTGCTCGCGGTTTTGATAAGAAAGTAACTGATGTCATCCGCCGAAGGTTCTGGCGTAATCGGTGCAAGTGTCACGGCAGGCGAAACCTCGCCTGGCATTTCTTCATTCACTAGTGGCAGGCGCGCAAATAGCATGAGCGGTGCGTTGCGATAGATTATCGGGTTGCGCCACCAGCTTACGCCTGGCTCGTCCGGTGCGGGCAGTACCAGTACATTGCTGGTTTCAACAAGCGACGGTGCTGCAATCGAGGTGAGGTTAACAAGTGGTCCGAAATACTCGCGCGCCAGCCAATAGTGGTGTGGTTCGCTGGCAAGATAGGCGATGCGCAGTGCAGATTCCACATTGGTGGATGCGCCAATCAGCTGCCGCCAGATACCAAGCGCTGCCCAGGGTGAAAAACCGCTGCCAGCGAATGCTTTGGCAATTCGCTGATGCATCTGTCCTTCACGACCGGAGCGAATATGGCAACTATTTGGCCAGTGTTCGGCTTTAAGGGAAGCGACCTGCTGCACGATGGCAATCCGATCGATCAGAAGGCGAATAAGCTTATCGTCCAGCGCGTCGATACGCTGGCGGAACTGCGCGAGCTGTTGCTCTGCGGAGGGTGCTGGTCGCTTTTTTGGCATTAAAAACCCTCTATCGGATCACGGGTTCTCTTGCAAGGTGTGGCTTGCTGGCGCTATCAGTACACTATGCGCATCAGTGAACCGTACACGCAGTCATTTAGTTTTGGCTCTAGCCAGCGGCAGGTGGCAGTTTCTTGGCTTGTTGATATCACGCCGGATACGCCGTTTCGCTTTGATTGTGGCGCAGAAATTGCCACTGTTACCCAAGCCTATCAGACCTATGGTACGCTGAATGCAACGAAATCCAACGCGATTCTCATGTGCCATGGTCTAACGGGTGATCAGTATATTCATGGCAGTCATCCGGTGACGGGAAAACCTGGCTGGTGGCAGGATTTGGTGAGGCCAGGCAATGTGTTCGATACCAACCGTTATTTTCTCATTGTCCCCAACGTCATGGGTGGCTGCATGGGATCGCTGGGACCAAAATCCATCAATCCCGCAAGTGGCAAACCTTATGCTACTGCTTTTCCGGTCATCACCATTGCCGATATGGTGCGTGCGCAGAAACTGCTTATCGACGCACTCGGCATCGAGGAGCTTTTTGCGGTAATTGGCGGTTCCATGGGCGGCATGTTGGCATTGGAATGGGCGGCACGCTACCCGCGCTGTGTGTTCGCCTGCGCGCCGATATGCACAACCGTGCGCCATTCCGCGCAGAACATTGCCTTTCACGAAATTGGCCGCCAGGCGGTGATGGCTGATCCCGATTGGGCAGGCGGCCAGTATCTTGAGAAAGGGACATTCCCCGCCAAAGGACTTGCCGTTGCACGGATGACTGCGCATGTCACCTACCTTTCGGAAATCGGACTGCAGCAGAAATTTGGCCGCAATCTGCAGAATAAAGAAACCATAGGCTTTGGTTTTGATGTGGATTTTCAGGTGGAATCCTACCTACGCCATCAAGGCATGAGTTTTGTAGAGCGCTTTGATCCTAACGCCTATCTCTACATCACCCGCGCGATGGATTACTTTGATCTTGAGAAAGACTATGGCGGACTTAGTGCGGCATTTCGTCATACACCCACGCGGTTTTGCGTTGTATCTTTCTCAAGCGATTGGCTGTTTCCTACGGCAGAATCTCGCCATCTGGTACGGGGATTGAATGCCGCCGCCGCCAATGTCAGTTTCACTGAAATTGTTACCGACAAAGGACACGATGCCTTCCTGCTTGATGTTCCGGCATTCCATGCAACACTGCGTGGGTTTCTCGAAGGCGCTGCCCGTACGCGGGGGATTGCATGAATCAGCCGTTACGCCCCGATCTTGCAGTGATTGCCTCGCTGATTACGCCTGGTGCACGCGTGCTGGATATTGGTTGTGGTGATGGCGCATTGCTGGCCTGGCTTCGCGATCACAAGGCAACCGATGGGCGCGGTATTGAAATCGATGCCGCTCAAGTGAGCAAGGCAATTGCGGCCGGTATTCCGGTGATTCAGGGTGATGTAAATAGTGATCTTCCCGAATACCCACCGCAGGCATACGATTACGTGATTCTAAGCCAAACCCTGCAGACCATGAACGATCCACGTGCGGTGATTGTTGAATTAATGCGTATCGGCAAGCAGGCGATTGTTTCCGTGCCGAATTTCGGTCATTGGCGCAACCGGCTTTACCTGATGACCCGTGGGCGCATGCCGGTGACGAAAACCCTAAGCTACCAGTGGTACGACACGCCCAATATCCATTTCTGCACGATTGCTGATTTTGTTGTACTCGCGCAGGAGCTTGGTGTTGATATCGCCGAGCGCGTGATGGTGGATGCGCGAGGTCATCGCACCCGATTCTCGGGGCGCGGCTTTTATGCCAATCTGTTTGGCGAGCAGGGCGTATTTTTGCTCACGGCTCAACGCTAAAAATCCTCGCCATCCATCAAGGTATCGAGAATGAGTGCTTCCACTGCTGGATCATTTTCAATCCCATGAATCTGAGTGTCCACGGATCCTACAAGCAGCATAGCGGCCATAGCGCCAGCAGGAATAAGTGCGATGTTCCAATGCGCAGTAAACCCACGTAGTACGTGGGCAAGGGAAAGCCGCCATGGTTTGTGCTGCGGCATGCGCGTTGCGTGCGCCGTGATGCGTGATGCAAGATCGCTCGGGGGTTCCTCCACCTGCCAGTGGCGGCGGAGCAAGGCTGTTTCTTCAATCATTTCAGGCCGCATAACGCTTCTCCCGTAGTGGTAACACACCGCGCAGGGTTTTCTTTGCGCGCACTAATAGTCCCTCCAATGCTTTGAGATGAATTCCCATTGTGGTGGCCGCTTCCTCGTTCGTTTTATGCTCGAAATAGCATAAGGTAATCGCTGCACGCTGTGGTGCAGTCAGCATGCGCACGGCGGCATGGACAGCGCGTTTCTCTTCTGCCTCGGCAAGTAGGGAATCTGCGCTGGGATCCGAATCAGCAAGCGTATCGAGCGCGTTCGCGTCATGTACCATACCGCTGGGTCGTTTGCGCACGGCATCAAGAGCAGTGTTTACTACTACGCGATGCAACCAGGTAGTAAATGCCGCGCGGCCAGGCTGCCACTCGGCCGCTTTCACCCATACTTTGGTAAAGGCTTCCTGAGCCGCATCCTCCGCATCTTCGGCGTTTAGCAGAATACGGCGGGCAATAGCGTAGGCGCGCGATAAGTGGCGTTTTACCAGCCACTCAAACGCGCGCGCATCACCTTTAGCAACCCGCGCCATAAGCTGTTCATCGGACAAATCCATGTGTTCAGTGCGCGCGAACTGCTATGGGCGATCGCGACGGGTCTCCCGACGATCTTGTCGATTTTCACGGCGGTCTTCGCGCCGATCCTGACGCAGCTCGCGATGATCTTCGCGTTTATCCTGATGCACCTCGCGGCGGTCTTCACGACGATCTTGGCGGGTTTCTTTGCGATCTTCAAACCGCTCTTTGCGACGCTCATGATGGTCTTGAATTGCAGATTTGCGCTCTTCTTTACTTAGCTTGCCATCACCGTCGACATCGGAGTTGTCAAATTTGTCGCCGGCGCGGGAGATAAACTCATCCTTGGTAACAAATTCGTTTTCTTCTGCAGCAGCCGGCACGGCAACCAGTGCGCTAAGAATGGTAAACGTAAGAAGATGTTTTTTCATAGATGCTCCATAAGCTGAATCAGTAACGGTACGCATTATACGAACGCAAGGTAAAAAACCCTGCGAGAGTGATAGCGCGTTGGTGCGTGAATGTCTATGCTGCTGGTAAAAATAAACAAATTTCACAGGCATGGGCGTTGAGTGCCACTACTTCTATGCGTCCTTCGGTCGGCTGCAACAGCAATTCCGCCAGTTGAATGTTTGCGTGCAGCCGTATGGTATCGGCGAACATATGGGGATTCATATCCTTTAGCTGCCGCTCGAGGTAGTGGCCACGCTCATCGTTCGACAGTTTGCCCGCTGCCAGCTCACTGACAACGATGGATACCAGTGTATGCTGTTTGTCGTGATCGTAAAGCGCGCGCATGCGCAAGGTGCTTTCATTTTCGGCATAACGGACGATGCCGAGTAGCATCATCCATAGCGCGTGCGAGAAAATACCGGCATCCGTTTTGGCAGTCACGGCAAGGTCGACTTCGGCGGTGGAGAGTTTCATGTTTCTACGTTGAAGGCTTGGAGCCAATGCCAGCATCATCTGCTGCATCGTCGTGGCAATCGTAATCGGTGTGATTAGCGGAGCGCGGTCAAGCAGCGCTAGTGCACTGGATATTAACTTGAGATTGAGGCTGGATTCGCAGACATCATCAAAATCCTGACGCAGCTCATCGGATGTATTGCGCTGGTCAATACGCTCCTCCAGGTAATGCGCATAGGCCAGCACATTCTGGTATTGCGCGGTCATTTCGCGGCGGGTTGAGCCAATCACAGTTTGCTGGGCGTGTGCGTGGCGTGCGATGGCATTCCGTGCAGCTTCGAGTTCCTGTCCCATAGCGATGCATCGCGCATAATTCTCGCGGGCGATATTCGTCAGCCGGATGACTTCCGTGGCCAGTGCGCTCACACTGCCGGTACGTACGGGCAGGTAAGCATCCGCCGTTATATCGCGAGCGGCATTTTCCACCGTGTGTACAAGGCTGCGCCAGGGGCGTAAAATGCAGGTGCGCACCACATACATGCCCAATGCCAGCGCACCGTTGATGACGAGCAGCGCATCGCTGCCTGGCGCGCGCCATAGCTGCTCCAAGGAATAGTGGTTTAGCTGGTGATTTAGCGCTGCACTATTCAGTCCCAGTAGAAAAATAGCCGGCAGAGCAATGCACCATAGCGGCGGCACTGGTAACAATGTTACCAGTGATTTTTCGTGTAGCTTCGGCGATTGACCTGTGTTCATGGGGGTAAAGATAGATCAAAATTTAGGTGATTATGGTTAACAAACAATTAAGATGCGATGCCATCTTTAACAACCCACAACAAATTCGCGCCACAGAAGACAGAAATAACGATATCTTTCAGCGCAATACGTGCAATTCCTGCCGCGATACCTATTGAGTGTATTAGAATGAGGGCATGAAAATTCAGCGCAACATCGGATGCTTTTTAGGACTTCTTGTGGTGGCATGTATGCCCCCCAAGAAGCCCGACCTTTGGGAGACCTACGAGATTCGTGGTGTCGAAAGCCAGTACATTGACAACGATGCTTATTACGTTGCCCCCAACTGTTATGGAGCAACGGTGGGGCCGTCTTGCATTAATGGCGAGTGACCTCGCGTTAGGTCCTCGGTAATGACAAGTGGTGCGGTGGGATTGTTCTGCTGGCGGTAGATTTGTAGATTTTCTATGACACGCATCACATAGTTGCGGGTTTCAGCAAAAGGTATTTGCTCAATCCACTGCACGGCACTATCGACTGTGGCGCGTGGTTCGCCGTAGGTTTCACGCCATTCCGCTACATTCCCAAGACCTGCATTATACGCCGCAATCGCAAGGATGTACGAGCCGTTCCGTGCGTCGATCAGCTGGCGCAGGTAGCGTGTTCCCAGCGCGATATTGCGGGTGGGATTTAAAAGATCCGAAGGCGTAAACGTAAACCCGTGTTTGCGGGCAACTTCGCGCGCAGTGGAAGGCAGAAGTTGCATCAGACCCATGGCATTGGCGGGGCTTTTCGCGCGCGGGTCGAACTCGCTTTCCTGGCGTGTAATGGCAAGGGCAAGCGCCGGTTCAATAGGGATATCCTCTGGTAATGCACGGCGCGGCCAACCTTCTTCAAGCAGCACCACCCCTTTACGCAATGCCTGTTTGGCAACGCGTATACCGCCGGTTTTATCACCGACTGTGCGCGCAAGGTTCGCAACAAGTACAAGCCGGCTTGGTGATTCCGTTTCTCTGGCCAGATGTAAAAGAAACCGTTGTGACAGTTCTTTTTCATCTGCCCGACCTAGAACACGGATCAACCGCACCAGCTGTTCCTTGGCGAAAGATTCTGTTTCTGCTTTGGTGGGCAGTGGTGCGGTGGGTAGCGCAAGCGGCGTATTTGGGTAAAGGCTGGCATGGGCAAGCTGACCATAGAATGTTACGGGGCGTGCCGCTGCTTTTTCCAGCCACTGGCGTGTGATTTCTGTATTGCCGTTGTGGCGTGCTGCTTGCGCTGACCAATAGGCCGCGCGTGCTTTACTGATGGGTGTGTTCACCGCGTTGTACAATGTATAAAAATCACGATAGGCACGATGGGCATCGCGTTGGTGTGTCAGCGCAATCCAGCCTTTGAGAAATAATGCATCCGCCAGCGCTTCGCCGCTGAGTGTGCCGTGTTTGTTAAGAATATTCAGTGCTTCTTTGGCATTGTCGTGTTCCAGCGCATACCGTGCAGCGCGTGCGCGATATTTCCACCAGGCATCGGCAAAGGGTGGATTATCCGGCGCGCGCAATAACAGTTCGCTCACGCCGGTCCAGTCGCTACGTTTGGCTCGCCAGAGTATACGCGCAAACAATAGGCCGGAATCACGTTGTAAATGGACGGGTACGGTATTCAGCCGCGATGTTGCATCTTGCGCATCGCTCGTAAGCGCAATGCGCGCGAGGTATAATGTCCGGCGCTCGCGCGGCAGGTAATCGAGCAGGCGCTTGGCGGCGGCTGGTTTTTCTTCAAACAGCAAGCGCTCCATCCGAGCATGATGATCCGTAAGAGTGAGCGCCGATCCGTGACGTTGCAAAATGGCACGTTCCTCGCTTTCGCTGAAATCACCTTGTTTCCACCCTTGTGCGATCCATTCTTGTCGCTGAGCTGTAGTGCCAACAGTAGCGCAGGCAATCATGCCACGCCCTGAAATGGGTGGAAACCGTGCGCAAAACTGACGGAGTGTATTGGCATCCACTGCCTCGTTGAGTGCTGCTTCCTCGGTGCGCAGGCGGATAATTTTTTCATCCGGCCATCCGGCGTGCTTACTTAAAAAGCGGTATCCATCTTGGAATGGAATCGGCGTTGGTGCGCGGGTGTCTTTTAAGGATGACCATTGCGCGAACGCCAGTAATAGCGGATCTTTCTTCGCTTTTGCCTCGAGGATGGCCTCGTCGAACTTGCCATCCGCAGCGAGTCTAAAAACGCGTTCGGCCTGTGCGGGAAACGCAAAAGCAAACAGAAAAAAGAACCATAGCAGCGCACGCATAGGGATAGGAGTGTAGCGAGTTGCGCCGTGCGCGGAATGAAAATCGTGGGAAACCTCACAAAGAAAAAGGGCTCCCGAAAAGAGCCCTTTTGAATGAAGCCAGAATTTTTGCCTACGCTGCGTGTGCGATAAGTGCCAGCAGCAGAATCGCGGCAATGTTGGCGATCTTGATCAGCGGATTGACCGCGGGGCCTGCGGTGTCCTTATACGGATCGCCGACCGTGTCACCGGTAACGGCGGCTTTATGCGCGTCGGAACCTTTGCCGCCGTGGTTGCCTTCCTCGATGTATTTTTTCGCATTATCCCACGCGCCGCCGCCCGAGGTCATCGAGATCGCAACGAAAAGGCCAGTCACGATAATGCCCATCAGCAGTGCACCGAGCGACGCAAAAGCCGCTTCTTGGCCTGCGATGCTATTCACAACGAGGTAAAGTGCTACTGGTGTAACGACAGGCAGCAGTGAGGGGACAATCATCTCCTTAATCGCTGCTTTGGTGAGCATATCTACCGCCTTGGAGTAATCCGGTTTGGCTTTACGCTCCATGATGCCTTTGATTTCCTTGAATTGGCGGCGCACTTCCACCACTACCGCACCGGCAGCACGGCCTACGGCTTGCATGGCAAGACCTGCGAAGAAGTAAGGCAGCAATCCACCGATGAATAAACCTACCAACACGTACGGATCCGAAAGTTCGAACTTCACGTTCAAATCCGGAAAGTAGTGCTTAAGGTCTTGTGTATAGGCGGTGAACAGAACGAGCGCTGCAAGCGCTGCCGAACCAATCGCATAGCCTTTGGTAACGGCTTTGGTGGTGTTGCCAACCGCATCGAGCGCGTCGGTCGTCACTCGCACATCCTTCGGCAGGCCGGACATTTCCGCAATGCCGCCGGCATTATCCGTGACTGGGCCATAGGCATCCAGTGCGACAACCATACCGGCAAGCGCCAGCATGGTGGTGGCAGCAATACCCACACCAAACAATCCGCAAAGAAGGTACGAACCGATGATCGAGGCCGAGATCGCAAGAATTGGCAGGGCGCACGCTTCCATCGAGATGGCAAGACCTTGAATGACGTTCGTGCCATGGCCAGTGGTGGAAGCCGCTGCCACCGATTTTACCGGACGGTAGCGGGTGGAAGTATAGTACTCGGTAATCCATACCAGTGCGCCGGTGATCGCAAGCCCAATCAGTGAACAGTAGAATACATCCTGGCCGGTAAAGGTAAGACCTTCTGCCACGAACTTAGTTTCAAACCCAAGCAGTTTATCAAACAGCCAGTAGATCAGTCCTGCAGAAATGACTGCCGAGCCAATCAGGCCTTTGTACAATGCAGCCATGATGTTGTTATCGCTGCCAAGACGCACAAAGTAGGTGCTGATCACCGAGCCGATAATGCACACACCGCCGATTGCAAGCGGCAGACTCATGAATAATGATTGCGTATCACCGGTAAAATAAATCGCCGCGAGCAACATGGTGGCCACGATGGTTACGACGTAGGTTTCAAAAAGGTCGGCAGCCATACCCGCGCAGTCACCCACGTTATCGCCCACATTGTCGGCAATCACGGCTGGGTTACGGGCATCATCCTCAGGAATACCAGCTTCCACTTTACCGACGAGATCCGCGCCCACGTCCGCACCTTTGGTGAAAATACCACCGCCAAGGCGGGCAAAAATCGAGATCAGCGATGCACCGAAGGAAAGCGCTACCAGCGCTTCAAGAATGGTACGGCTTTCTGTACCGATATCCTTCAGGTAATAATAGTATCCTGCCGTGCCCAAAAGACCCAAGCCCACAACGAACATGCCCGTGACTGCACCGGAGCGGAAGGCAATGGTCAGCGCTTTTTGCATGCCGCCGCGTGCAGCTTCTGCCGTACGTACGTTGGCACGTACTGAGATATGCATGCCGATGTAGCCCGCCAGGCCGGACATCACCGCGCCGATGACAAACCCGCCGGCCACAAGCCAGCCGAGCTGGTTACCAAGCAGCACGAAAATCACCACACCGACAATTGCAATCGTGCGGTACTGACGATTGAGGTAAGCCGAAGCGCCTTCTTGAATCGCCGAGGCAATATCGCACATTTTGTCGTTGCCTTTGCTGGCTGCCAGAATCGAGCGGATGGTGATAAGCCCGTAAGCAATGGCAAGCGCGCCGCAGGCGAGAATCACGGTTTGAAGGTCGGCTTGGGTCATGAACGTCTCCTGAATTGATAATCGTAACGAGGGAGGGTTATAGATAAGGTGCGGGAAACTAGGCAACTGTTTCAAATTGCGCAAGCATAAATAGTGTTCCCAGCGTTCTGGAGTGAAAGTTTTTAGCTATGCGCTTTGATTATGGCTGTGGATAAATCGTACCATCACGTAATCTAATCCGCGCTGGGATATCGGAAAAAATAAGGTAAATCCTATTAATTTATTGCACGCAGCGGTTGTAAGCTATGCGCAATAAGCATGCAGAGAGCGCATGCAGAAATAGCATAACGCAGTGCAGTTTGCCCGCCTATGGTGGCAACATAAAACCAATAGCAACAAGGCAATCAGGTAGGCAAGTATGCGTCATCCCACGTCTTCGACAGAGAACCAATTGGGGCGATCTGGTGCAAATACCCGCAATGAATTACAACGTTGGGCGAAGATGTTGCCTTTAATTGAGCGCGAGTTAAAGCCGCTGCTTACGGAAATTATTTGCAACCTTAACAAAGTTCTGCCGCGCGTGATTCCTGAATCGACGATTATTGTTCGGCGTACGCTTGAGCGCACGCTGCGTAATAAGTTTGAAGAATCGGCACAGCATTTGCTTTCAACTGGCAATCTTTGGACACCCGAGCAATACGCATTGTTCGAACAGTATGAGTACTCGCTCCAACGCCTGATCACGGGTTCTTGGGATAGTCAGCTTAAACGTTGGGCAATTGCCGAAAAGTTTTTTATCGTCGCTATTCGGGATGATGTGAATGCATTCGCACGTGACATTGTTGGCGATGTAGGGAGCGCTATACAGCCAGAAAACCCCATGCCACTGACCACTACGCTGTGCGCGCGCGTTTTCACAACGTCAAAAGTTGTTATTGCGCCGCTTTCGGCGTCATGGAAGCGCATTGGCGATGTTGATCTTTGGGCAGCGAGCCGCTCTGAGTCGTTGATAGAAGATCCAATTATGAAGGAGGTTGCCGCATGAGTGGTGTGCTGGGACTTCAACTCGCCGGAGCTTCTGCGCTGGTGGCTGTCGACGGTTCGGTGGTCGAGCCATCGGGCGATGCAGGAATGCTGCAAGCAGGACCGTATCGCAGCCTACCTGTTCGGCATGATATCGAGTGGAGTCGGCATCACATACCGACGCGCCGGCAGATCAAGGATGTTATTCAGTCCATGAATCTCGATATCTCGCCAACACAAATGGATTTCTTGATTGATGAGGTGGTAAACAATGCGCCTTCAATCTCGATACCTAAGGGGGTGCACACGCGTATTCACAATCGTATTGATGGCATGCAATTCGACTCAATTGAAGAAGCAGTGGCGCATAACAATAGAATTACCGATTATGAGCTGGGTCAATACCGGTACATTGAGGATGGCATTGAGTACAGATTTCGGCATGAGCGAATATCCGAGGTAATGGGCGAGTTGGAAAGATTCCAGAGCGCATTTCCGGCATGGCTTGAGGCGCGTGTCGCCCAGGAGCTCGCAACAGCAGAAAGCCTTAAACGCCAATCGCGCGGCCGTTCGGAGCGAGAATTGCGCGAGCGTCGGTTAAACGATATGGAAGAAAAAGATACACCAAGAAAACGTCGTCGCCGAGGTGGGTTCACAAACCTAGAGCAGGAAATGCCGGTGCGCGTTGCAAATGCTGAGTATGCCGAAGCGGACATAATACTCGCTGCCGCTGGCGTTATTTACTCGCAAGACAATGATAGCAACCCTCTGTTGCCGCACAGAGTGTTGCCGGTAGAGGGTATAACGCTGGCCTAAAAAACCTCACAAATACGTTGCGACTTTTTTTTGCCTCGCGTAACACGCAGCTATGAAATCACCTGTTAAAAAAGTCGTGCTTGCCTATTCGGGCGGGCTGGATACCTCGATCATCCTGAAATGGCTGCGCGAGACCTATCGCTGCGAGGTGGTGACGTTCACCGCCGATATCGGCCAGGGTGAGGAGCTGGAGCCTGCGCGCAAAAAAGCCGAACTCATGGGCGTGAAGCAGATTTTTATCGACGATTTGCGCGAAGAATTCGTGCGCGATTACGTGTTTCCCATGTTCCGTGCCAACGCGCTTTACGAGGGTGTGTACCTCCTTGGCACATCGATCGCGCGGCCGCTGATCGCCAAGCGCCAGATTGAAATCGCTCGCGAAGTGGGTGCGGATGCGGTGTGCCATGGTGCAACCGGCAAGGGTAACGACCAGGTGCGTTTCGAGCTTTCCTATTACGCGCTGCAGCCGGATATTAAGGTGATCGCACCCTGGCGGGAGTGGGATCTGAACAGCCGCACGATGATGATCGAGTATGCAGAAAAGCATCAAATCCCTGTAGCAAAAGACAAGCGCGGCGATGCGCCTTACAGTATGGATGCCAATCTTCTGCACATCTCCTACGAAGGCAAAGCGCTTGAAGACCCGTGGGTGGAGCCGGATACCAGCATGTTCCGCCTTACGGTGAACCCCGAGGATGCGCCGAACGAGCCGGAATATATCGAAGTGGAATTTGCGAAGGGTGACGCTATTGCGGTGAACGGTAAACGGTTAACGCCAGCGAACTTGCTCGCCGAGTTAAACCGCCTTGGCGGCAAGCACGGTATTGGCCGCTTGGATCTGGTTGAAAACCGCTATGTGGGTATGAAATCGCGCGGGGTGTACGAAACCCCGGGCGGCACGATTCTGCACGCGGCACACCGCGCGATCGAATCCATCACACTGGATCGCGGCGCAATGCATTTGAAGGAAGAACTCATGCCGCGCTATGCCGAGTTAATTTATTTCGGCTACTGGTTTAGCCCAGAGCGCGAAATGCTGCAAAGCCTGATCGATAAAAGTCAGGAGAATGTCTCGGGCACGGTACGCTTAAAACTGTACAAAGGTTCGGCAAGTGTGGTCGGGCGCAAGTCACCCAACAGTATTTACTCCATGGCGCATGTCACCTTCGAGGCAGATTCCGTGTATAACCAGCGCGATGCCGAAGGCTTTATTAAGCTCAATGCGCTGCGGTTGCGTTTGATGAAGCGCTAGGCTCTTTGCCAACCTCTTTTGCTGTTATACTGCGCTATGGCTGGTTTGCCGTCATCTGGGGAGCCGTCACCGTCAACATCCTGCCAAGCAGTATACTGACCGCCGCGTGTTTCAACGATTATTTGTGCGCCCACGCCAAGGCTCTCGTCGAGACCAGTTGTTGGTATGTATTCCTTGTCAGCACTCACATAAACAGGAAGCTGGAAATCATCAGCCAGATCTTGCATGATTTTGTCGTACTCATCTTTATCTGCCATAAACACTCCAAAACTTTAGTTTCTTAACTATTACTGATACCACATCTTCCTTAATAACTGGTAAATGCTAGCAAATTTCTGATGGGGCGGCTAGTCATCCGGTGCGCGCTGCAGCATAAGCGTTCCAAAGAAATAAAGTTAATAACATCAGTCGGCTATCGTTAATCGATGCGCGGATGGTTGATGAGATGATTCCGGCATAGCGGGTGAATGCCGTGTGCGATTGGGTATCACGATGATCAACATACGCAGATACTTGTAAAAGCCAGTCGCTTCACTACTTAGCTGGCGCAACCAACAAAGGAGCTCCCCCATGCTTGACCCAAAATCCCTGCTATCAAACGTGAATGCCAACGGACTGGTTGGTAAATTACTGGGTGGCATGGCCACGAAGGAGTTCGCCGGCGGGCTGCTTGCCGGCGGGCTTGCCAGCCAGCTTGTCGGTAAAGATACACTCGAAGGGGCGGCAAAGCTCGGCGGTCTGGCACTGCTTGGCACGCTGGCCTATAAAACCTATGGCGCGTACCAGCAGGGCAAGGCGACCGGCCAGCCGGTTTCGCTCACCGGCGCGGTGAAGCAAGGTGCGCAGGAAATGGTCACTCAGGGCAAGGCGCTTGCTGGTAATTTCAAAAGCCTGATCGCCAACGCGCAGCAGAGCGCACAAGGTACAGCAGCGCAAGAAGCGCCTGCAGCAACGCCGGAGTTGTCGCTGGCCGTGATCCGCGCGATGATTGGTGCAGCGAAAGCCGATGGCAAAGTCGATGCCGAGGAAACCAAACGGATTCTCGGCCATCTCGAGAGCAATGGCCTCGATGCGAATGAAAAATCCTTCCTCATGCAGGAAATGGCGGCGACGCAAAACGTGAACGAGATTGCCTCTGCTGCGAAAAAGCCGGAAGAGGCGGCGGAGATTTACCTCGCAGCGCTGCTGGTGTGCGACAGCCAGTGCGCGCCAGAGCAAGCCTATCTTGCTTCGCTCGCTACGGCGCTGAAGCTGGAGCCTGCCTTCACGCAAGCATTGCAGAACGAGCTTCTTGCCGCCCAGCGTAGCGCTGCCGCATAGCATTGGTGGCGAAGTGGCCTTTCGGTCGCCATCCACAGCCATGTGAATAACCGCCGTTTTTCGTTGTTTTTAGCCCCCTTGGTGCTAGAAAAAATGTCATCGCGAGCGACAGCAAAGCAATCCATCTCGCACCGCCAAAGATGGATCGCTACGGCGCAAAGCGCCTCGCGATAACGAAAACAAAAAAGGGCAAGCTATGTCGCAGAACACCGCCGAGATTCTCCCCATTTCCATCGAAGAGGAAATGCGCAAATCGTACCTCGATTACGCCATGAGCGTGATCGTGTCGCGCGCCATTCCCGATGTGCGCGACGGGTTAAAGCCCGTCCACCGCCGCATCCTTTACGGGATGATGGAGCTCGGGGTCGATTGGAACAAGCCGTATAAAAAATCCGCGCGTATCGTCGGGGATGTGATGGGTAAATACCACCCGCACGGCGACTCGGCGATTTACGATTCGCTTGTGCGCATGGCGCAACCATTTTCCATGAGCCTCATGCTGGTGGATGGCCAAGGCAACTTCGGCTCCATGGATGGCGATAATGCCGCAGCGATGCGTTATACCGAATCGCGCCTTTCCAAAGCCGCCCATGCGTTGTTGGATGACATCGAAAACCAAACCGTCGATTTCCAGGACAATTACGACGGCGCAGAAAAAGAACCTACGGTGCTGCCCGCGCGCTTTCCCAATATCCTCGTCAATGGCGGTGGTGGTATTGCGGTGGGCATGGCCACCAACATTCCGCCGCATAATCTGGGCGAGGTGGTGGACGCTACCTGCATGCTGATCGACAATCCGGAATCAAGCATCGAGGAATTAATGGCCGTATGCCCGGGGCCGGATTTCCCCACGGGTGGCATTATTCTGGGTCGCACCGGTGCGCATAGCGCCATGCATACCGGTCGTGGCTCTGTCATTATGCGCGGCAAAACCGAAATTGAAACGCTGAAAAACGGTAAAGAAGCCATCATCATCACCGAGATGCCCTATCAGGTGAACAAGGCGCGCATGATCGAGCGCATGGCCGAGTTGGTGAAGGAAAAGAAAATCGAAGGGATTTCTGACTTGCGCGATGAGTCCGACAAATCGGGCGTGCGCGTAGTGGTAGAAGTTAAAAAAGACGCGATGGCCGAAGTAGTACTCAATCAGCTTTACAGCTTCACGCCGCTGCAAACCAGCTTTGGCGTTAACATGCTGGCGCTGGATGGTGGCCGCCCGCAGCTACTTGATCTCAAACGCGTGCTCACTTCCTTCATTGCTTTCCGCGAAGAAGTGATTACTCGCCGCACACAATTCTTGCTCGGCAAGGCGCGCGATCGCGCCCATGTGTTGATTGGTTTGGCTATCGCGGTTGCCAATATCGATGAAGTAATCGCCGTGATCCGTGCGGCGGCGAATCCAGAAATTGCCAAAGCAGAGCTGATGAAGCGCGACTGGAAAGCCGGCGATATTGTCGCGCTGCTGAATCTTGTGGAGGATGCCGGTAATAATCTTGAAGGCGACCGTATCAAGTTCACCGACGCGCAGGCAAAAGCGATTCTCGAATTGCGCCTTGCGCGGTTAACGGGTCTTGAGCGTTCGAAAATCGATGAGGAATTAAACACGCTCGCGGCTGAAATTAAATATCACCTTGCTATTCTTGGCTCGCGCGCGGAGCTGTATGCGCTCATGCGCAAAGAGCTGGTAGATGTGAAGAACGAATTCGCCGTGCCGCGCCGTACCGTTATTGAAGAGTCTGAGTTCGAGGCCGATATTGAATCCCTCATCCAGAAGGAAGACATGGTCGTCGTCGTCACGGCGGGCGGTTATATTAAGCGCGTGCCGCTTGCTGCTTACCGTGCGCAAAAGCGCGGCGGCAAAGGCCGCTCGGGCATTGATCTGCGCGAAGAAGATGCAACAACCGAGCTTTTCGTCGCCAATACCCATGCGCCGGTGTTATTTTTCTCCTCCACCGGTCAGGTCTATAAAATGAAGGTGTATAAACTGCCGCTTTCCACGCCGCAGGCGCGCGGCAAGGCGCTCGTTAATATCTTCCCGCTTAAAACCGGCGAGACGATTGAAACCTTCATGCCGATGCCAGAAAATGAAACGGATTGGGATACGCTTAATATTTTCTTCGCCACCGCGCATGGTAATGTGCGCCGCAATGACCTTTCGGATTTCAAATCGGTGCAGTCGAACGGGAAAATTGCCATCCGCCTTGAGGAGGGCGATAAGCTTGTCGGCGTTAAAACCTGCGGCGAGGATGACCACGTGCTGCTGGCCACCCGTCAAGGAAAAGCCATTCGTTTTCCAGTCAATGCTGTGCGCGTATTTAAATCTCGTACGTCCGATGGGGTGCGCGGTGTGAAGCTCGCAGAAAAAGATGCGGTGGTTTCGATCACCGTGCTGCGCGGTATCCGTGCCACGGCGGAAGAACGGGAGGCGTATCTTAAAATTGCATCGGCCAAGCGCCGTGCTTCGGGCGAGGAGCTAAGCGAGGAAAGCGTTGCCGCAGCGGAGGCGGAGGAAACATCGGCAACCGAAGGTGTCAGCCTCACGCCGGAGCAAATCAGCGAAATGGAGCGCGCCGAGGAAATGATTCTCACCGTCACCGAGCAAGGATTCGGCAAGCGTACGAGCGCCTATGCCTATCGCGTTACCAACCGTGGTGGCTCGGGCGTTACGGCTATTGGTCTAGGCAAGAAGAACGGTTTTGTGGTGGGTAGTTTTCCTGTAAACCAGGGCGATCAGATCATGCTGATTACCGACAAAGGCACGCTCATTCGCACTTCGGTGAAAGACATCCGTATCTGCGGCCGCACCTCGCAAGGCGTGATTGTGTTCCGCACTAATGAAAGCGAGAAGGTCATTTCTGCGGTGCGCATCCGCGAGGATATGCTGGGTGGTAGTCAAACAGAGGATGCGGTTGTGGATATTGGCGAAGGCATGGCGGATGAAGTGCCGAACGATGCGGCTACTCCCGACATTGCGCCAGAGAAATAATGCGTATCGGCATTTACCCAGGCACATTCGACCCGATCACGTTCGGGCACATGGATATTGTGCGCCGTGCCCTACGGGTGGTTGACCAGCTTGTCATTGGTGTGGCTCTTGATACCGCCAAAGATCCAGTGTTCGATGTTGAAACGCGTGCCGCATTAGTGCGCGCAGAACTTGTCGCGTTGGGTGAGGATGCCAACCGCATCCGCGTGAAGCCGTTTCATGGGTTGCTGGTGAAATTCGCTGAGGAAGAAAAAGCCACGCTGCTGATTCGGGGCTTACGTGCGGTCTCGGACTTTGAGTACGAATTTCAAATGGCATCCGTGAATAACAAAATCGCACCCAGCATCGAAACGGTTTTCCTCACCGCGTCGGACGCAACGCACTTTATTTCCTCGCGGTTTGTTAAACAGATTGCCCGCTTGGGTGGGGATGTATCGAAGTTTGTCTCGCCACACGTGGCCGAAGTACTGCGCGCACGCTTTGCCCAATAACCAGTAAAAAACATAAAATTTCCTCCGCAGCCCGCCATAATATAGTTGCAACTGATTCTTACTTACGCTACGAATGATGATAAGATTCATTCTCAGCTGGCGCGGTGGGATCCATGATTGTTTGTAGTTGCAACGTGTTGCGCGATGCGGATCTCCGCCAGGCCTGGACACCGCAGGTGGAATCCGTAGAGCAGCTCTACGCTTGCCTTGGCTGCAAGCCCCAATGCGGCAAGTGCCTTGAGTATGTCGAGGCCGAACTGCTCCAGCCGTTGCAGCAAAATTAGACCAACCTCTGGCTTGCATTGCCGTAGTGCATCCGCTAACTCTGGCTGCGCTGTGAGGAGGCATCGAATGCAATCATCCCCGGAAGTGATTAAGCATCTCAATATCCTGTTACGCAACGAGCTGACGGCGATTAACCAGTATTTTCTTCACTCGCGTCTATTTGGCCATATGGGGCTGCAGCGCCTTGAGAAAAAAGAATACGAAGAATCCATCGACGAAATGAAACATGCCGATGCGCTGATTAAGCGTATTCTGTTTCTGGGCGGTCATCCCAACCTGCAGGATCTCGGTAAGCTGATGGTGGGTGAGAATCCACGCGAGATGATTCAGGCGGATCACGCGCTTGAGCAAATCGCGCATAAATCCCTGCTGGATGCACTCGATGCGTGCCAAAAGGCAGGCGATAATGTCAGCGAGCAGCTGGTTGAGGATATTCTAAAAAGTGAAGAATCCCACACCGATTGGCTTGAAACCCAGTTGCGGCTCATGGATCGCTTGGGTGTAGAGGCCTATCTGCAAACTCAGGTTCACCACGACGCGTGAAAGGAATCCAGCGTATGCGTTTTTTTGCCACCCTTATCGGAGTTATTTGTATGACCGCCGCTTCCCATGCTGCCCCCATCAAAGATCCTGAAAATACGTTGATCCTTGAACTTAAAGATGGCCGTGTGGTCATTGAAATGCGCCCCGATCTTGCCCCCAATCACGTGGCGCGCATTAAGGAGCTCGTACGTCAGAAATTCTATGACGGCATTGTATTCCACCGCGTGATCGACGGATTCATGGCGCAAACGGGTGACCCAACCGGTACGGGAACGGGTGGTTCCGGCCAGCGGATCAAGGCCGAGTTTTCCGATGCGCATTTTGTACGTGGCACGGTGGGCATGGCGCGCTCCAACAATCCAAACAGTGGGGATTCACAATTTTTCATCTGCTTTAAACCTGCCGATTTCCTCGATGGCCAGTACACCATTTGGGGGCAGGTGATTGAAGGCATGGAAGCGGTGGATAAAATCACCCGTGGCGAGCCGCCAGCCAATCCGGATAAAATCATTTCCCTGCGCGTGGCGGCGGATGTGCAAGCAGCGTCGGCAGCACCGAAAGCTGCTGCGCAGTAATACTGTCGGCATTTCGGCCACGCGCCGTGCGCGCCGGAATGGCGGGTTATGAAAATTTCTCTATTCGATTACGATTTGCCCAAAGACCGCATCGCCTTCGCGCCAGCCGAACCACGCGATCGCGCAAAACTGCTGCATGTCGGTGCTACGTTATGTGATCGCGTGGTGCTCGATTTACCGAAGCTGCTCAACCCTGGTGACGTGATTGTTTTTAATGACAGCAAAGTCATTCCTGCGCGGCTATTTGCCACGGTGGATAATAAACCGGTAGAGATTTTATTGCATCGCCCACGTGCGGATGGCTGGGAATGTTTTGCTAAGCCTGCCAAAAAACTTAGCCCAGGCATGACACTGCACTTCGCGCCAGAATTTGAAGCCACCGTGCAAGGACGTACGCCGGATGGGCAAGTGATCCTGCGATTTGGCTGCAGCCAGTCCGAATTATTCGCCAAGCTCCGTATGCATGGCCATGTGCCGCTGCCACCGTATATTGCGCGCGAGGATACAGCCGAGGATGCCACACGCTACCAAACCATCTATGCGCGTGCGGAAGGTTCGGTAGCTGCACCCACGGCGGGGCTGCATGTTACCGATGCACTCATGCGCGCACTTCATGCCCGTGGGGTACAAACGGCATACGTAACGCTGCATGTGGGTGCAGGAACTTTTCAGCCCGTCAAAGTTGAGAATACCGAAGATCACGTCATGCATCGCGAGTGGGCGGAAATTTCACCGCGCGCTGCCGATGCGATCAATGCAGCGCGCGCGGCGGGTGGTAAGGTGGTGGCGGTGGGCACAACCAGTTTGCGTATTTTGGAAACCGTTGCTGACGCGTCGGGGAAACTGCAACCATTTTCTGGTGAAACTGATATTTTTATAACGCCTGGTTACCGTTTTAAAATTGTCGATCGACTGATGACCAATTTTCACCTGCCAAAATCTACCCTCTTTATGCTCGTATGTGCTTTCGCTGGCCTGGAGCGAATGCACGCGGCCTACCAGCACGCGATTGCCAATGATTATCGTTTTTATTCCTATGGCGATGCAAGCTTGCTAGAACATGCACGATGACACTTCACTTCACCATCCATGCCACCTGCAGCCATGCCCGAACCGGTACGCTAACCACCGCGCATGGCGATATTCGCACGCCGGCATTCATGCCGGTGGGCACGGCGGCCACGGTGAAGGCCATGCATCCGGATGCGGTGGCATCAACGGGGGCGGATATACTGCTTGGCAATACCTACCACCTGATGTTGCGGCCAGGGGCGGAGCGTATCGCGCGGCTGGGTGGGCTGCATCGGTTCATGCAGTGGGATAAACCCATCCTTACTGATTCAGGCGGATTTCAGGTGATGTCGCTCAGCCAGCTGCGGAAAATAAGCGAGCAGGGCGTAACCTTTCAGTCGCATATTGATGGCTCGCGCTGGGAACTTACACCCGAACGCGCGATTGAAATTCAGGAGCTTTTGGGTAGTGACATCACCATGGCGTTCGATGAATGCACACCGCATCCGGTCAGCGAGCAGGAAGCGGAAATCTCCATGGAACTTTCCATGCGCTGGGCGGCGCGCAGCAAGGATGCATTCCGCAAACGCGATGGTTACGGCCTATTCGGTATTGTGCAGGGGAATGTATTTGAAGCGCTGCGGTTGCGTTCTGTTCAGGCGTTGGCGGATATCGGTTTTGATGGATACGCTATCGGCGGTTTGGCGGTGGGCGAAGGCCAGTCGGAAATGTTTCGCGTGCTTGATTTCACCGTACCTGCGCTTGCTAAGGAAAAACCACGCTACTTAATGGGCGTGGGCAAGCCGGATGATATCCTCGGTGCGGTGGAGCGCGGTGTGGATATGTTCGATTGCGTTATTCCAACACGAGCCGGCCGCTTGGCTCGCGCCTATACATCGCGCGGGGAGATAAACCTGCGCAATGCCCGCCATGCGGAGGATCCACGGCCGCTGGATGCGCAAACGGCTTCCCCCGTCAATCGCTATAGCCGTGCGTATCTGCACCACTTATTCAAGTCCGGTGAAATGCTGGGCGCGATGCTTCTCACCCAGCATAACCTTACTTATTACCAGCAACTCATGCACGCTATCCGCACGGCGATTGCGGCAGGAAACCTGAAAGAATATGCACAAAAACTGCGCGAAAACTGGGCGCTTGGCGATATCGAACCACTCTAGCTTGACAAATGATTGATTATTCGTAAGTTCGCCCTTCCTTGAAGGGTTTATTCCCTGTGGGAGCTGGTAGCTCAGTTGGTAGAGCACACGACTTTTAATCGTGTTGTCGAGGGTTCGATCCCCTCCCAGCTCACCATTACTTCACGTGCTTTTTGGCGTAGGTGAGCATTTCCTTTTTGATTGTGTTGCGCAGCAGGTAAAGCGCCAGGATATTCGGCAGCGACATGCCAAGAATCAGAAGATCCGATAAATCCAGCACCACGCCGAAGTTTGCAATGCCGCCAGCAAAACACGCGAAGGCAAAGAGCAAATAATACCCTTTGATATATTTGCGGCCGAATAAATGGCTCCAGGCGATTTCGCCGTAATAGCTCCAGCCGATAGTGGTTCCGTACGCGAAGATAAACACGTTGAGTGCGAGAAGAATCGTGAACCATTCGCCGACACTAGAAAACGCATTCGCGGTAATCAGCACACCGTCGGCGAGCGTTGCACCTTCATGCGCACCGGTGATGACGACAATCAGGCCGGTGAGGAATGCAATAAATGCAGCGAATAGCGGCTCCAGCAACGCCATGGAGGCTTCTTGCGCTGGCTCTTTCACTTTGGCGGCGGCGTGCGCAATCGGCGCGGAGCCAAGCCCTGCCTCGTTCGCAAACAATGCGCGCTTGAAGGCCACTGCGATCATACCGCCGATAAACCCACCCGTTGCGCCATCTGCAGTGAATGCGCCGGAGAAGATAAGCCATAACGCGTGCGGCAGATTTTCGATATTAGCGATCACGATGATGATCGCGCAGGCAAGGTAAACGATGCCTTTCGCAGGGGCGACTTTCTCGGCTACTTTAGCGATACGCTGAATAGAGCCAAACAGCACCAATCCAACAAATGTAGCAAACGCCGCTGCCACCACCCATGGTGCAACGCCAGGAAGTTCGTGGGTGATGATTTTTACCGTCTGGTTCGATTGAAACATGTTCCCGCCGCCCAATGCTGCGCCTAGGCAGAACACGGCAAATAGCCCAGCAAGAAAGCGGCCAAGTTGCGGCATTTTATGATCGGAAAATCCGTCTTTCAGGTATTGAATCGGCCCGCCATACACTTTGCCTTTACGGTCGATTTTACGGTATTTCACCGAAAGCAATACCTCAGCAAATTTGCTCGACATGCCAAAAATGCCCATCACGACAATCCAGAACACTGCACCTGGCCCGCCGATGGCAACCGCGACCGAAACCCCCGCAATCGAGCCAAGCCCTACTGTTGCCGCAATCGCTGAAAGCAAGGCCTGAAGCTGGCTGACTTCGCCCTTTTCGCGGGAGTTTTTGGGTTTTTTGGTCGCAAGGCTAAATGCATGCTTTAAAAAGCGGATATTCACAAAATTAAGGTGGAACGTGAAGTAAACGGCGGCCACGACGAGCCACAGCACAATGAATGGGAAACCACCGATATTGTAGAATAAAACCGATGAAAGCCAGCCGGTTAGTGGCGATAATACGGTGTCGAACATTGCGCCAAGATTATCCATAAAGCCTCCAGGGTGATCCGCAATTTATAGCGGACTGTCATATGCTTGTCATATTGGCATGGTAGGATGAATCATCAAGGAGTGCGTATTGCGCGAGACTGACACATTATCGGCACAGCAAGAGCAAACAAAAAGCGATGCCAGTGCGGCAAATCCACTGCGTGAGCAAACGCTTAAACTCGCGGGTCATAGTTATATTCTGGGGGATATTGCACTCTCGGCCGCTGGGTTTATTCGCAGCCTCGCCGAGAATCAGGCACTTCCTAAATCGGAGCAGAAATCCTGGCATAAGCTGCTTGGTGGTACAGCTGGTGGTGCTGCCATCTGGCTTGCGGGCGGGGTAGCCGCTGCGCGCTACGGCAATCCGGATACGGAAACACAACTTAAAATTCAGGCGAGTAAGCTTGAAAACTATCTCCGGCAAAAAGGCATCGCGATACCCGATGACGCACGCGCGCAATCCAAATTGCTTAAGAAGAAAAGTTTCTGGGAGCAGTGCGAACAATTTCTCTACGAGCATCCTTCTGAAATGCTCAATGGCGCGTATGCCATCGGCTCAGCATTTATGATTCAGGAGGGAGTCAAGCACATACGAAATGGCACAAAAACATTGCTGCCGTTCGGACCAAAAGGGTTTAACGGCATGACAACCGGCTTCTGGATGGGTTCGNNGGGTTCGCTCGTGATGCTGGGTGCGCTGGTCGGGTTGCTTGCCAAAGAAGACCCCGAAGCGAAGAAAAAAGCCGAACATGGAAATTTTTTTGAGAAGGCGATTGCTTTCGTTACCGAGAAACCGCTTCGCGTATCGGCGCTTGCCTATACCACCAATAACCTTTTCCTTGCCGCCAGCGTAAAGCAGGATTTTGATGTCCGCGCTACGACCTATGCCAGAAAGAACTTTAAACCGCATTATTTCTCAGCAGTCACGTTAGCCAGCTATCTATTTGCTAATGCCATGCTGATGATGTCCAATCGTGATCAGATCACAAAAAATGGTTTCGACGAGTCAAGTCTGGCCGAGCTTGAGCGGGCGGCGGCGAGTATTGTGGCAGCGCAACCGCCTGAGCTGCAAAAAGCCATATTGGAGGATGTAAGCACCTACATGGCGCAACAAAAGGGCATCAAGCTTGATGCGGCTACACTTGCGCAGCATATCGCGCAGCGTGCAGGTGAGGTAACAAACGAGCGGTTGCAACAAACAGCCGCAACCATGAAATGGTCGGAGCGTGCCGCCTCGCGTGAGGAATTACCTCAGACACCTGCCAAATAATTAATCCAGCGATTCCGCAATGGCCTTGGCCGCTTCGGCGCGGTTGGCGCTTTCAGTAATTGGTCTTCCGATCACCAGGTAATCCGCGCCGCGCGCGAGGGCTTCTTTGGGCGTTAAAATGCGTTTCTGATCGCCCGCCGGATCGCTTGTCAGGCGGATGCCGGGCACAACAAGAATCAACTCATCCCCGCAGGCTTTGCGAAGCGGCGCGATTTCAAACGGCGAACACACCACCCCATCCAGCCCCGCACTTTGCGCGATATCGGCAAGGCGCAGCACTTGGTCCTGCACCGTGTCGCGAAAGCCGATGAGGGCGACATCGTCCTGATCGAGGCTTGTAAGCAGCGTCACGCCAATCACGAGCGGGCGCTCCTTGCCGGTGACTTGGGCCACGCGGTCGGACGCGTCGATTGCGGCTTTGAGCATCGCCTGGCCGCCGGATGTATGCACCGTCATCATGAACATGTTCATGCCCGCCGTGGCGGCGATGGCTTTAGAGACCGTGTTCGGAATATCGTGAAATTTTAAATCGAGAAATACCGGTACACCCAGATTGGTGATTTCTTTGACTCCTGCCGCGCCATTGGCAGTGAAAAACTCGAGCCCAAGTTTCACCGCGCCCACATGCGGCCCCACCTCACGCGCAAGCGCTGTGGCCTCGGCCACTTCCTGGCAATCCACCGCGCAGATGATGGGGTTATGAGGAGTCGAGAGTCGAGAATCGAGAGTCGAGTGAGAGGATGGTTTTTTCATAAAATGATGTGTAAATTGTTCCTGTGATTGTAGCACAACGGCGACTGGGACACCATCATACTCGACTCTCGACTCTCGATTCTAGTCACTATATTTTATATACCGTTTCGCCGCCGACAATGGTGCGCACCGCGCGACCTTTGACTTTTTTTCCATCAAACGGCGAGTTTTTCGATTTGCTGCTGAGCGCATCGTTTTCAATCGTCCATGCGGCATCCGGATCGATGAGGACCAAATCCGCCCTCGCGCCTTTTTGCAGTCTTCCTGCTTTCGCGTGAATAATATCGGCGGCTTTGTAGGTCATTGCGCCAAGCACATCGATGAAGCTCATTTTTTTCTGATGCACCAGCTCCAGCGATAACGCGAGCATGGTTTCCAGACCCACGATACCAAACGCAGCCGCATCCATCGGTACGCGTTTGGATTCGGTGTCGTGCGGCGCGTGGTCGGTGGCGATGGCATCAATCGTGCCGTCGCGCAACCCTTCAATCAATGCGAGGCGATCGGCTTCGGCGCGTAAGGGTGGGTTCATTTTGCTAAAAGTGCGGTAATCCATCACCGCTTCGTCGGTAAGAATGAAGTGGTGGGGGGCAACTTCCGCGGTGACATTCACCCCTTTCGATTTTCCCCAGCGTACGAGTTCCACCGCTTCTTTGGTCGAGATGTGCAGCACGTGGTAATGCGCGCCCGTAAGCTCCGCGAGCAGAATATCACGCGCGACAATCACCGCTTCGGAGACATTCGGAATACCTTTCAAGCCAAGCTTGGTTGCAACCCAGCCTTCGTTCATGCAGCCGCCGCAACTTAAATTATGATCCTCCGCATGCTGGGCAATCGGCACTCCGAGATCTTTTCCGATCGTCAGCGCTTGGCGCATCACTTGCGCATTCATCACGGGTAGGCCGTCGTCGGTGAAACCGACCGCTCCCGCCTCAACCAGCATCGCCATTTCGGTGAGCTCTTCGCCTTTTTGGCCTTTGGTGATCGCCGCATAGGGGCGAATATTCACATAACCTGTTTCACGCGCGCGCTTTTGCAAAAAGGCGAGCACGGTGATATCATCCACCACCGGTTTGGTGTTGGGCATGGTGGCAACCGTAGTCACTCCACCAGCCGCCGCTGCTTTGGAGCCGGTTTCAATCGTTTCCTTATATTCCTGTCCGGGTTCACGGAAATGCACTTGAATGTCGAGCAGGCCCGGGCAGAGGATATTGCCCTTGCAGTCAATCACTTCAGCACCTTCGGGCGTGCCATTATTAAAGATCGTTGCGCCGAAATCGGCGATGCTATCACCATCCGTCAGCAACCCACCTTTAATGTCGAGCTTGGTTTCCGGATCCATCAGCCGCGCGTTGGTATAGGCAACTTTGCCTTTTTTGCTGTGGGTGGGTTTGGTGAAGGTCGGTTTCATTTTATATCCTTTACTCCGTCATTGCTTCGCTGCACGATGTGCTCCTCACAATGGCGATCCTCATTGCTTACCTGCTAACAACAATTCCAACACCGCCTGCCTAACGGCAACGCCCATTTCGACCTGGTCTAAAATGGCGCTGCGTTCGATGTCATCCGCCACGTCGGAATCGATTTCCACTCCGCGATTCATCGGCCCCGGATGCATGACGAGCGCGTCTTTTTTAGCCACCGAGAGCGTATCGTAACTAAGCCCGTAGCGATGAAAATAATCCCGCACACTGGCGATGCCGCGCCCAGCCATGCGTTCGTGCTGGATGCGCAGCATCATCACCACATCCGCGCCTTTGAGGCCTTTGCGCATGTCAGTAGTATATTCTACGCCAAAATTAGCAACGCCGGTGGGCATGAGAGTGGGCGGTGCGATGAGCGTCACGTTCGCGCCCATGGTTTTGAGCAAATGGATGTTGGAGCGTGCCACGCGGCTATTGGCGATATCGCCACAAATGGCCACTTTAAGGTCTTTGAGTTGTTTTTTCTTACGACGAATGGTGAGGGCATCGAGCAGCGCTTGGGTCGGGTGCTCATGCGCGCCGTCGCCGGCGTTGATGACATGGGCATCGACCTTCTCGGCAATGAGCTGCACCGCGCCTGCCGAGCCATGACGCACCACGATGGCATCCGCTTGCATGGCGTTCAGCGTCATCGCCGTATCGAGCAAGGTTTCGCCCTTGCTGGTGGATGACGTGCTGGCGCTGATATTGATCACATCCATGGAAAGGCGCTTGCCCGCCAGTTCAAATGACGTGCGGGTGCGGGTCGAATTCTCAAAAAACAGGTTAATCAGCGTGCGGCCAGTTAGGATTTTGTGTTTTTTATCCACCGCACGATTGCGGGAAACATAGGTTTCGGCCGTATCGAGAATTTCAGTAATAGCGCCAGCGCTCACACCTTCGATGGCGATCAGATGGCGTGGCCACGACAGTGAGGCTGTTGGTTTTTTCGCCTGCATCGAGGCTCTCCTTTAACGGCATGCGTAGCAGAACACAACGCGTACCTGCCAACATTTTGTTACTTTATTCAACAAGCCGTTCGTGCTAGCACATATCCATGCGATGGTTGTTCATACTTGTGCTGCCTTTGGCGCTCTCGGCCTGTAACGATGCGGCATTCAGCCAATGGCTTGATCCGGATCGAACCTTCGCCTCCTTGCCGCAGCCAGATGTAACGGGATTGGATGCCACGGTTGAAAAGCAAGCAACCGATGCGCTTGCAAGCGGCGATGTACGCCGCGCAGCGCAGTTTTACGAACAGCTTGTCGATCGTAAAAAAGGCAGTGCCGCCGACCAGCTACGCTACAAGCTGGGTCTGGCCGATGCCCTGCGCCGCCTGGGCGAGACAGATCGGGCGCTTGCAGCGTACGATCTCATCGTGAAAGAAGCGCCCACGAATATCGATGCGCGTGAGGGCAGGGGGCTTACCCTCATGGCGCAAGGCAAAACGGTGGATGCTGGGCGTGAGTTTTCCGAGATTATCAAAGTTGATCAGCGGCGTTGGCGTACACTGAACGCATTGGGTATTTTGTTCGTGACCAAGAATCTGATTCCCGAGGCCATGGCGTATTACAACGAAGCGCTGCGCCAAAGCCCGAATAACCCTTCGGTACTCAATAACGTTGGTCTCAGCCGTGCGGTGGATAAAGATTACGATCGCGCGATTGAAGCGCTGGAGCATGCCGCACGGGTTGCTCCGCCGGACGATCGGCGCAAGCAGATTGAATTAAACCTTGCCATGGTTCACGCTATTTCCGGCGATATGGAGTCCGCGCGCACGCTGGCCGCCAAATATCTCGATGGGCCGGCGTTGGCCAATAACTTGGGGTTTTATGCCCACCTGGCGAAGGACGATGCGCTGGCCAAAACCTATCTCAGCATGGCGCTTTCGCACAGCCCAACCTATTACCAGCGCGCCTGGAATAACCTTGATATCATCGGCGGCGGGCAGGGTGAGGATATCAGCCCTGCAGCGGGTAGTCCGCTGGAAGCAAACTAGCTTTTGCGCTTTACCGCAATGCCAGCAGGCGCTTGCATCGTAGGCATGATTTCAATGCGATTCACGTTCATATGTGCAGGTTGAGTAACCGCCCAGCGGATGGATTCGCCGATGTCATGCGCAGTGAGCGGTGCGATCTGCTCGTAGACTTTTGCCGCGCGCTCAGCATCGCCATGAAAGCGTACCTCAGAAAATTCGGTTTCCGTCATGCCAGGCTCGATATTGGTAACCCGAATGGGTGCGCCAAGCAAATCCGCGCGCAGGGCGAGGGAGAAATAGGTCACGAAGGCTTTGCTTGCGCCATACACGTTGGCGCTCGGGTAGTGGTAGGATCCGGCGACGGATGAAATATTGACGATATGCCCTGATTGGCGTGCTTTCATGCCAGGTAGCACCAGCCGTGTCATCCGCACGAGGGCGGTGATGTTGGTGTCGATCATCACCTGCCAATCCTCAAGTTCGGCTGCATCGGCGGAGGATAAGCCCAGCGCCAAGCCCGCATTATTCACCAGAATATCAATCGTTGAAAATGGTTGCGGTAGCTGCGCGAGCATGGTTTCCACCGCCTGCGGGTGGCGCACATCCAGCGTGACGCAATGGGTCGGCACGCGAAGTTCGGCGGCAAGCTGTGCAAGCCTATCGGCGCGCCTGGCAACCAGAATGAGCGCCGCACCTTCGCTGGCCAGTGTGCGTGCTGTGGCCTCGCCAATGCCGGAGGATGCGCCAGTAATTAGTGCAACGCGGTTTTCTAGTTTCATTACGCAGCTTCCTTCTGCTTTGCTTCCTGCCACAGCGCTTCCATTTCCTCAAGCGTGGCATCGTGCATGCTGCGTCCTTGCGCGTTGATGCGGGTTTCCACATGCGTAAAGCGATGGATGAATTTCTCATTAGTCTGGCGCAAGGCGGATTCGGCATCTACACCCATAAACCGCGCGAGATTCACTAAAGCAAACAACATATCACCGATTTCTTCTGTTATTTTATCCGGATTATTGGCTGCGATGGCTTCGTCTACTTCGCCGCGCTCTTCATCAATTTTAGCCAGCACGCCGCTGACATCCGGCCAATCGAACCCTACGCGCGCGGCGCGGGATTGTAATTTCTGCGCGCGCATGAGGCCAGGCAATGCCACTGGAACATCCGTCAGCACGCCGGTTGCTGACTTGTTTTTGCGTTCGCTAGCCTTGAGATCTTCCCAGTTTTCGGCCTGCTCGGCGGCGGTGGTTATTTCGGCATTGCCAAAGACATGGGGATGGCGGCGCAGCATTTTCTCGTTAATAGTTTTGGCGATTTCCTCGAAGGTAAAGCTGCCGGATTCGTTTGCCATCTGTGCGTGAAACACGACCTGAAGCAGCAAGTCGCCCAGCTCTTCGCGCAAATCGGCCATATTGCCGCGCGCGATCGCATCGGCAACCTCGTAGGCCTCTTCGATGGTGTAGGGGGCGATGCTGGCGAAATTCTGCTCCAGATCCCACGGGCAGCCGCCTTTGGGATTGCGCAATGTGGCCATGATCGCAAGCAGCCGTTCGGTTTCGGGCAGAGGCATGTTGAAATTTTCTCCAGAACGTATAGTGATGCAGCCATCTTTGAATAACCAATCACGTATAACGAATCACGAGAAAAATGCATCGCTTTGCCAACCCTGCCGAATTTCAACGCCTGAGTGCGGTCATTTTTCCCATCGCGGTTGCCATTGCGGTGCTGGCGGGGGCGTTGGGGCTGTACCTCGCTTGGTTCGCAGCGCCACCGGATTACCAGCAGGGCGAAGCTGTACGCATCATGTATGTGCATGTACCTGCCGCCTGGATGGGAACGCTTATCTACGGCATGATGGCACTGCTTTCGGCATCATTCCTCGTCTGGCGGCATGGCCTTGCCGATTTGCTGGCGCGCAGCGCCGCACCGCTTGGCGCGACATTTACGCTGATGACACTTATAACCGGCATGCTGTGGGGGAAACCCATGTGGGGGGCCTACTGGGTATGGGATGCGCGGCTGACCAGCGTGCTACTACTATTCATTTTGTATCTTGGTTATATTGGGCTTTCAAAAACCAATGAACACGCCGAGCGCACCAAGGTGACCTGCGCCTGGCTGGCGCTGATTGGGGCGATCAACCTACCCATTATCAAATTCTCCGTTGAGTGGTGGAACACGCTCCACCAGCCCGCATCGTTGCTCCGCGCGGGCGGCACGTCGATTGATGGCTCGATGCTAACACCCTTGTTGCTGATGCTGAGTGCATTTATGGCGCTATTCATCGCGCTACTGTTGAAACGTGCGGAAACACGGCTACATATGCAAAAGCTGCGCCGCCGTCAGATTCAGCGCGTGGCACGCAAAAATGCACAGTTGAAGGAAGTATAATATGGATACGTCGCGTAGCCGCTCCCTGCACCGTAGGTACTCAAGAATATATCGCGTAGCCGCGGCCAGCGGCGAGCCGCAAGCGTTAGCGCAGCGAGGGGGAGCGGTAGCGGGGGCGGAACGCCCCCTGCACCGTAGGTGCTACATATGACCTTCGTCGTTACCGATGCCTGCGTGCGCTGCAAATACACCGACTGCGTGGAAGTCTGCCCCGTGGACTGCTTTTACGAGGGCGAGAATATGCTCGTCATCCATCCGGATGAATGTATCGATTGCGGTGTGTGCGAGCCGGAATGCCCCGTGGAGGCCATTAAGCCCGAATCCGAAGAATTACTGAAATGGGTCGAAATCAACCGCGAATATGCCATGCAATGGCCGAATATCACCAAAATTAAACCTGCGCCGGCGGATGCAGACCAGTTTAAAAACGTAGAAAACAAGTTCGAAACGCACTTTTCGCCCAAGCCAGGTACGGGGGATTAGCCCAAAAAAACCGTCAACGAAATCAACGCTGTTTATGGGCCACCTACGGATCGTGTTTGGGGTTTTGCAGTACCTTCCCAAGTAATGCGCTGGTGCGCATGCCATAAACCATGCTCGGAGCCAGGTTCGGTGAAATAAAACTGCCCTTTACTTTTAATTGTAAAAGCATCGTACTCATTTTTTTTATTAGCTTCCCATTGTTGAAGCGCCGCAGGATGATGGTTCAACGCGTCCTGCTTGGTATTACCAGTGGCGCTGACAATGTCTGTGCCGCGCGTGCTTCCAACTTTTTGTGCATGTGACATAACACCTCCCAAAAACACTATGTTTTCGCCGTATACTATAGTGCTTTTCCGTATCTGGCTGTGTGAATTTATTGTGACAGCCGATGGGCGATAAATTATACCATTGATATATAATAATTTATTTGATTAATCAAATAATCGCGCAGTATTAACGAAATATTTACTATTTTATTTTTGCCAATTTTGTGCTATACCGCACGAATCCTTGAGGGTTTGTCCCCAAAGGGTGGGACAGCTACGAGGTTCAATACCGTATGTTAGTGGTCTGGGCGGTGTCCGCAAACGCGAACGCCAGTGTTTAACAGTAGCTTGAGAGAAAATACTCAGGCGTGTGAGGGCAAGAACATGGCAACCAAGTCGAAAAAAGCAGTGAGCAAATCCGTGAAAAAAATGGCGAAGGCAGCAGTAAAAAAACCGGCAGCAAAAGTAGCTAAGAAGGTTGCGGTAAAAGCAGCGGCAAAATCCACCGTCAAGCCTGGCATGAAAAAAATTATCGTTAGCCGTCCGGTGCGTTCGGCGGCCACGCATCCTGCGCCCGCTGCGGTAAAACCTGCTGCGCCTGCGCCCGTGGCTGCGGGCAGCAAAAAAGGTTTCGCTGTGGGCGAATATGTGGTGTACCCCACCCATGGCGTTGGCAAAATTATGGGCATTGAAACCGAAACGATCGGCACGTTCGAGCTGAAAGTATTCGTGATCGGCTTTGAAAAAGACAAAATGACCCTGCGCGTGCCCACTGGCCGTGCGGAAGCAGCGGGTTTACGTTCGATTTCGCCGAACGATCAGATCAGCAAAGCGATCACCACGTTAAAAGGCCGTGCGAAAATCGCGCGCGGAATGTGGAGCCGCCGTGCGCAGGAGTATGAGGCGAAAATCAACTCGGGTAACCTCGTGCAGATCGCCGAAGTGGTGCGCGACTTGCACAAAAACGTCGATCAGTCCGAGCGTTCCTACAGCGAGCGCATGATCTATGAAACCGCCATGCACCGCCTGTGCGGTGAAGTGGCGGCGTCCGAGCGCGTGGAGCTTAAAGTGGCGCAAGAAAAGCTGCTGAAAGTGCTGCGCAAACAAGCGGCATAGGCTTAAGCGGGCTTTACTTGAAAATGAAAAGGCTCATGGAAACATGAGCCTTTTTTATGCCATTAAAACTGCCGCACGAAGTAAAGTGCACATTGCGCGGTAGTATCCGATGCGCGATAGGCGCTGTCGTAATCATCAACAGCCGTTGAATCAGCGCAGGTGGTGCGATAGTACGCGATGACGCTTCCCGTGCCTGGCTTGCCGTCATCAAGCTTAGTGTCAATGGAGAGTGCGTCCGCTGGTTTTAATACTGGCGTTACCGGGATGCTAGTGGCGTGCTGCCCACCGAAGAAAAAATAGTTAGCATATGTCAATGAGAAATGATTCGCACTGCCTACATAAGGAGTGCTACCGTCGTAATAAAGCGCCCATCCACCAGAAGGAAATTTTGATGCTGGGCAATTGGTTCCTAACACACAGTGAATTCCGGAGCCAGTGCCGGCCGTTCCAGAGAACTGTCCGCTGATTATACCGCTCAATGCAAGCTGATTCCAGAATTGGTACATTTCCCCAGTGGCGCTTGCAGCACTTGCTGGTTCAATTGTACCATCCCCATCGCCATTGCAGGTTCCTGGCGTGCCGTTGGTAATCGCCCCATCGGCGCAGGCGGTGCTGTTATCGCCCCAGAAGCTGGTGGCGTTAGTCATATCACCTGGAATACTTAAATATTTGTCCTTAAATGCGCTCACTGCGCCGGAATACGTCTGGTATTCATTGATTACGGATCGCACGCCACCCGCGCGGATTAAGTCCTGACCCACGACAACGCCACCCACAATAAGCCCAAGGATCACCAGCACAAGTGCAAGCTCGACGAGGGTAAAGCCAGCGCGTGGCTCGGGGCTCGTGGCTCGATACGAATACTCCTTCCCCCGCGAGGGTGAAGTGGGAAGGGGAGCATTATCAGGCATTGGCGTATTCCGCCCCCACCCTAACCCTCCCCCTACAGGGGAGGGAATGGTTTGATGCTGGTTCATACCGCGCGCTCGACGAGGAGTTTTTTAATCTCGGCAATCGCTTTGGCGGGGTTCAGGCCTTTCGGGCAGGTTTTAGCGCAGTTCATGATGGTATGGCAGCGGTAGAGCTTGAATGGATCCTCAACCTCGTCCAGCCGTTCGCCGGTTGCCTCGTCGCGACTATCGATAATCCAGCGGTAGGCGTGCAATAAAATGGCAGGGCCCAAATAGCGATCGGCATTCCACCAATAGCTTGGGCAGGAGGTAGAGCAGCAGGCGCAGAGAATACATTCATACAGCCCATCGAGCTTGGCGCGATCCTCGGGCGACTGCAGCCGCTCCGCATCGCGCGAGACGGGTGAATCCGCCTGTAGCCATGGCTTAATGGATTCATACTGCGCGTAAAAATGATTCATGTCGGGTACGAGATCTTTCACCACGCTCATATGCGGCAGTGGGTAAATATTGACCTCACCCTTTACGTCCTCAATCGGCTTGATGCAGGCGAGCGTGTTCGTGCCGTCGATATTCATGGCGCAGGAGCCGCAAATCCCTTCGCGGCAGGAGCGGCGGAAGGTAAGGGTGGGATCCATCTCGTCCTTCATTTTTATCAGCGCATCCAGCACCATGGGCGCGCAGCTATCCATGTCGATTTCATAGCGATCCATGCGCGGATTTTTGGGGTTTCCCTTTTCATCTTTATCCTCAGGATCCCAGCGGTACACATTGAAAACTTTGATATTTTTTGCATCCACTTTGGCTTTGTGGGTGTGGCCATTCTTCGAAATTTTTGAATTGGCGGGTAGTGCGAATTCAACCATGGTGGCCTCTCCTTACGCTCTTGGCTTAATGTTGGGCAGCAGCGGCAATCCGCGCGCTTGCTTGCTGCGAATTTCAGCAACGGTTTTTTCCATCTCGATCGTGCGCGATGGGTTGTTCGGATGGGTAGTTGTCACATAAATCGAACGCGGTTCAGCGATCGACATTTGCCGCCAGAAATTTGGTGCGTCCTCAATGGCGTAACCGGTGCGCGCCAGGATATAAAGCCCGATATAATCCGCCTCACCCTCGAAATCCGGTGAGTATTTGAGCAAGGCCTGCTGCGCGCCAAGCTTACCAGCCGCACCGCCGGTGTTGAATCCTTGGCTCTGGGCTGCAGCATCCACAATCGTGCCGAGAATGCCGCCCACCGCGACATTCTTCTGCTGTGCAGCGATATGCCCCATGATGTTGTGTGCAAATTCATGGGCGATAATAAAGGCAAGGTGGGTGTCGTTCTTGGCAAAATCGATCATTGCCGGATGGAGAACCACATTTTTACCATCGGCGTAGGCATTGAGCCCTTTTTTATCGCCATCAATCAGCACGGCGTAGCTACATTTTGCGCGCACACCACGCATTTCTACGCAGAGCTGGCCAGCAGCCTTGGCCACCTGTGTTGCAATGGGCGTAAGGCGCTGCGAGAGTTTTTCAATCTCGGCGGCGCTGTAGCTTTTATCGTCCTCAACGGCGGAAGCCTTTTGTGCAGCAGCTGCCTGCGCCTGTTGTTCACGACGTAATTCCTCGGCCGTATAGGTTGGTTGTACGGTGGTGGGCTTCACGCAAGAGGCAAGCATAAGAGTGGCCAATAACCAGCTGAAAGCAGGCAGTGCATACCGTTTCTGGCGACTGGCGATTGATGACTGGCGACGCATATTAATAGACCCGCTTTTTCGGTGGCACCGGATCCACATCCTTGGAAAGTGTTTCCATATGCACGGGGCGATAGTCGATCGTTGTGCTGCCGTTATCGGCAACCCAGCACATGCTGTGCTTCATCCAGTTCGTATCGTCGCGTTCGGTGAAATCCTCACGTGCGTGCGCACCACGGGATTCTTTGCGGTTTTCAGCACATACCACCGTGGCCAGTGCCTGGCCGCGCAGGTTATCAAGCTCCAGTGCTTCGATAAGATCCGTATTGAATATAAGCCCACGGTCTTTGATGGCAACATCTTCACAAGAATCATAGACATGTTTCATTTTCTTCACGCCCTCGGCGAGAACATCCTGCGTGCGGAATACGGCTGCATGATTCTGCATGACCCGCTGCATGGATTTGCGGATGGTGGCCGTTGGTTGCGCACCTTTGGCGTTGCGGATGCGGTCAAACCGATCCAGTGCTTTTTCGGTAGCCGCTGCTGGCGCGGGGGCAATCGGAGCGCCACACACGACATGGTCGCGCGCGAAGTGTGCTGCGGCACGGCCAAACACCACCAAGTCAAGCAACGAGTTGGAACCAAGGCGGTTTGCCCCATGCACCGAAACGCATGCGGCTTCGCCAATAGCCATCAGCCCAGGCACGGGCGATTCCTTATCTTTGCCGCGCACGGTGACCACCTGGCCGTGATAGTTGGTTGGAATGCCACCCATGTTGTAATGTACGGTGGGGATCACCGGAATAGGCTGCTTGGTTACATCCACGCCGGCGAAAATTTTTGCTGTTTCTGAGATGCCAGGAAGCCGCGCGTGTAAAATAGCGGGGTCCAGATGGTCAAGGTGAAGGAAAATATGATCGCCTTCTGCACCTACGCCGCGCTTATCGCGGATTTCCATGGTCATGGCGCGGGAAACCACGTCGCGACTTGCCAAATCTTTCGCGTGCGGCGCATAGCGCTCCATGAAGCGTTCACCCTTACTATTGACCAGGTAACCGCCTTCACCGCGCGCACCTTCGGTGATCAGGCAGCCAGAGCCATAAATGCCGGTGGGGTGAAACTGTACGAATTCCATATCCTCCAAGGGAATGCCGGCGCGCAATGCCATGCCGCCACCATCGCCGGTGCAGGTATGGGCGGAAGTGCAGGAGAAATAGGCGCGGCCATAACCGCCCGTGGCAAGCACGGTTTGGTGGCCTAAAAAGCGGTGGAGTGTTCCGTCGTCAAGATTCCAGGCGAGAACGCCGGCGCAGGAACCGTCCTCGCGCATGAGCAAATCGGTAGCGAAATATTCAATGAAGAACTTGGCTTTATGCTTGAGTGCCTGGGTATAAAGTGTGTGTAAAATAGCATGACCCGTGCGATCCGCCGCGGCGCAGGTACGCTGGGCGGGTGGGCCATTGCCGTAATCGGTGGTCATCCCGCCAAAAGGCCGCTGATAGATTTTTCCTTCTTCCGTGCGGCTGAATGGTACGCCGTAATGCTCAAGCTCGATAATCGCTTCCGGCGCATTGCGGCACATATATTCAATTGCATCCTGATCGCCCAGCCAGTCGGAGCCTTTGATAGTATCGTAAAAATGCCAGCGCCAATCGTCCCGCCCCATATTGCCGAGCGCAGCAGAAATACCGCCTTGCGCGGCCACGGTGTGGGAACGTGTGGGGAATACTTTGGTCAGGCAGGCGGTGGAAAGTCCTTCAGCCGCCATACCAAAAGTGGCGCGCAGACCCGCACCACCCGCGCCCACAACGATCACATCATACACATGATCGGTAATCGGATATGCCGTGTTGCCCATTGCTGCCATTTACGCAATCCCGATAAAATGAAGTTTCACGATCGAAAATAATACCGCCAGCCCCAGAGCATAGATGACAATATCTTTGATAATCACCGCCGCATGCTTACGTGCATGCGCATGGACATAATCCTCAATGATAACGCTCAATCCCATCTTGGTATGCCACAGCAGAATGCCCATAAGTGCCGCAAAAAGAATGCTGACATGGGGCGCTGCAAACCAGGCCTGCACCACCTCACGCGGCGCGCCAAGCTGCGATAGCAGCGCCACCAGGAACCACACGGTAAGTGGGATAAGGGCGAGGGATGTCATGCGCTCGAGCCACCAATGATGCGCGCCGCTTTTAGCGGAGCCAAGCCCACGAGCCTTGGATAGCGGTGAGCGCAAGCGCGTAGAAGATTTCATCACCAACCGCCTTTCGCATGGGCAATCGCCCAGGTGAGTACGGTCATTGCGATGGTAAATACAACCACGAGATAGCCGCTGGCGTGCATGTCTGGGATGCTGAATCCATGCCCACGATCCCAGTTCAAATGGCGAATGCCATTACCCAGATGATAAAAAAATGCCGCCGTAAAACCAAGTAGCGCCAGCTTGCCCAGCCATGTACCAAGTGCGAAATGCAATCTTTCATACAACGCCGCATCGTACGCCGCACCCCAAAGCCACAGCACAAGGATAATTAGCCCAAACGAAAGACCAACACCCGTGATACGATGCAAAATGGAAAGCCCATTGGACATCTGCCAGCGGTAGATGCCAACGTGGGGCGAGAGTGGGCGTTGATCCTGTGGTCTCATCGATACAACCCAACATTGTTTTGCCATCATCTAAGGCAGTGGGGTGCAGTTTGTCAAATGCGCTTCACTCATAACACCGTTGCGCCGCATCTAACAATGCCGCGCGGCAGCAATGCAACGCTTGGAGCCTAGGCTGCTTTGGGCGTAAGCCCGAACTGCTCCACCAGCGTTTCGGCAATTTGAATGGCGTTGAGCGCCGCGCCTTTGCGCAAATTGTCGGAGACAATCCACATGTTAATGCCATTGGGAATACTTGGATCCTTGCGAATACGCGATACAAACACCGCATCTTCGCCCACGCATTCGGTGGGGGTAGTATAGCCGCCATTTTCACGCCGATCGATTACCACGATGCCGGTTGCGGCTTCGTAAAGATCATAAATCTCTTCGACCGTGATCGGGTTTTTAAACTGGATATTCACCGATTCCGAATGGCCGACAAACACCGGCACACGCACGCAGGTTGCCGTTACCTTGATCGAAGGATCAAGAATTTTTTTGGTTTCCTCGACCATTTTCCATTCTTCTTTGGTAGAGCCATCGTCCATGAAACTGTCGATATGCGGGATCACGTTAAACGCAATGCGTTTGGTAAATTTTTTAGGTTCCATCGTGTCATGCACATAGAGCGCTTTGGTTTGGTGGTATAGCTCGTCCATCGCTTCCTTGCCCGCCCCCGATACTGATTGATAGGTGGAGACCACCACCCGTTCGATCGGGTTGGCATCGTGCAGCGGTTTAAGCGCTACTACCATTTGCGCGGTGGAGCAGTTGGGATTGGCAATAATATTGCGCTTGGTGTAACCTTTTAGCGCCGCGGCGTTTACTTCCGGTACGATCAGTGGCACATCCGGATCCATGCGAAAAAGCGAGGTGTTGTCGATCACCACGCAGCCATTTTCCGCCGCGCGCGGCGCATGAATTTTACTGACCGCCGAGCCTGGAGAAAAAAGCGCGATATCGGTATCATTAAAATCATAGTCATCGAGTACCTGCACGTCGAGTACGTCCTCTTCGCCAAAACTCACTTGTTTGCCTAGCGAGTTGCGAGAGGCCAGCGCCACCACTTCGCGCACGGGAAATTCGCGCTGCGCTAGAATATCAAGCATTTCACGCCCTACGTTTCCCGTGGCTCCGACGATTGCAATTTTATAGCTCATGATTATGCCGCCTTGTGGTTGTTATTTTTTACTTGCTCAAGAGCACTGAGGATGGAGTCACCCATCGCAGTGGTTCCAATTTTGGTTGCATTTTCCTGCATAATATCAGCGGTGCGTAGGCCTTTTTCAAGCACACGCGCTACGGCTGCATCCACCCAGTCGGCCTCCTTCGCCATACCGAAGGAGTAACGCAGCATCATGCCTGCGGATAAAATAGTGGCGATGGGATTTGCAATGCCTTTGCCTGCAATATCCGGCGCGGAACCATGCACTGGCTCGTATAGTGCTGCGCGCTTACCATTTTTTTCTGCACCCAGTGAGGCGGAAGGTAACATGCCAAGCGAGCCGGTGAGCATGGCCGCACAGTCGGATAAAATGTCGCCGAACATATTGCCGGTGACAACCACATCAAACTGCTTGGGGTTGCGCACCAGTTGCATGGCCGCATTATCGACATACATGTGTGACAGTGCGACATCCGTATATTCCGCATCGCGGATTTTTTGTACTTCTTCGCGCCACATTTCGGTGCATTCAAGTACATTGGCCTTATCCACTGAGCAGAGTTTTTTGCCGCGCGCGCGTGCCATATCAAGCGCCACGCGCGCAATGCGCTGCACTTCCCAGTCAGCGTAGATCATGGTGTTGCGGCCTACGCGCGCGTTTCCTTCTTTGGTAACGCCGCGCGGCTCACCGAAGTAGATATCGCCGGTGAGTTCGCGCACGATGAGCATATCCAGCCCTGCGATCACCTCGCGCTTGATGGTCGACGCATCCGCGAGCGCCTCAAAGCACAGCGCAGGGCGCAGATTGGCAAAAAGATCAAGCTCCTTGCGAATAGCCAGCAAGCCGCGCTCGGGGCGCACGGCGTAATCCAGCGATTCCCACTGCGTGCCACCCACTGCGCCAAGTAGAATCGCATCCGCCGCTTTGGCTTTGGCTGAGGTTTCTGCAGGATATGGATTGCCGGTAGCATCGTAGGCCGTGCCGCCGATCAGCGCTTCGTCGAATGTAAATTGGGCGGCGCTATTCGTACTCACCCATTCCAGCACGCGCCGTGCCTCGCCGACTACTTCAGGGCCGATGCCATCGCCTGGCAGCAGCAGGATATGTTTTGCCACCATGATTAACCCCAGAGGTAAAAGACCATCACGCCACCGATCAGCGTAAACAGGCTACGAAACGCCTGGAGGAAAAACAGCGCAATCGGATCGCGCCGCCAGAGCACGCCATTGAGCTGCTCCACGATAATAAAGAACCAAATGAAGCCAACACCAAGGAATAAATGCATGGTTTTATCGGAATGGGCAACCAACATGCCCAGCACATACGCCATCGCGAGGGATGTAATGATACCAATCGCGTAGCCGCGTTTTTTTTCGCCGGCGCGGATGTCTGTTGCGCGAATGCCGGTATGGCGTACCCAAGCTTTTCCAAACAGCAGTGAGGAGTACCACAGCGCGCCGATAAGCACCATCACCGCCGTAGCGGCAATCAGCGGCAACGCGGCGACGTGGGGCAGGGCTTTTTCAGCAATGGCAGGCACTTCTTCCATGCCCTGCATTTAGCACCTATGCCCCGAACAACCAAGGCTTTTCTGCTTTGGTTTTGGTTTCATAGCTGGCGATTGCCTCGGTTTTTGTGAGTGTCAGGCCGATATCATCCAGCCCTTCGATCAGGCAGCGTTTGCGGAATGGATCCACGTCGAAGCGGAACAGGTGATTGCCAGCCTTGACCGTATTGCTGATAAGATCAACAGTAACGGCTGTGCCTGCCTGCGCATTCTGCATCAACAATTCGATATCGCTGCGTGCAAGGGCAATTGGCAGGATGCCATTTTTAAAGCAGTTATTATAGAAAATATCAGCAAACGATGGGGCAATCACGCAGCGGATGCCAAAATCAAGCAGTGCCCATGGGGCATGCTCACGGCTGGAGCCACAGCCGAAATTCTCATACGCAATCAGGATTTGTGCGGCATCATACGGTGCGCGATGGAGAACAAAATCATCGATCCGCGTGCCATCCACCCGATAGCGCATTTCGTAGAACAATCCGTCTTTCAGACCCGTTCGCTGGATAGTTTTAAGAAATTGTTTGGGGATGATCATGTCGGTATCGACATTCTGCAATGGCAGCGGTGCTGCAACGGCGGTAAGGGTGGAGAATTTTTGCATGCTATTGCTCCTTGAAAGTCACCCGCGTGCCGGCGATAAGGTCGTGCAGTGCGGCTTTTTCCTTATGAAATGCCGGCAGCAGATAACCCCAGCCACAAGGAATCCACGAAAGCGCACAGCTCACATGCCGTAATGTTGCAACCGGCAGCGACACGCGACTGCCAGCGGTTGTCACCACTTTCAGCCCGTACCAGCGCTTGCCAGGCGTTGCCTGCCAAAAGGATGCCACAAAGAGAATATTGTATGCCGCCGGCAACCCAAACGTGAAGGCAAGTGCCTCCGCGCTGAACATCAGGCCGTAAAGTCGCTCCTGGGCGAGCATAGCATCCTGTGTTGCAAGCTGAAGAATAGCATAAAGCTCCTGGGTGAGCTGGTCGCTATCGCCAAAAAGCCAGAATGCTACAAGTGCTAGCAGTTGAAGCAGTAGCACATCAATCGAATAGGCGATAAAGCGTTTCCACAATCCGGCGTAGCGCATAAGCGGTTAGTCCTTTTTATACGGCTTACGGTACGGCTTTTCACCACGCGGTTTACGCTCACCACGATCTTCCCGTGGTTTCCACTCGCCGCGCGGTTTGCGTTCGCCACGGTCTTCCCGTGGTTTCCACTCACCACGCGGTTTACGCTCACCACGATCTTCCCGTGGTTTCCACTCGCCGCGCGGTTTGCGTTCGCCA
>FRDC01003875.1_pt1 | contig 47524 bp, 57 predicted proteins | sample 1106171 | NCBI WGS metagenome assembly FRDC01 (sample SAMEA3930566, study PRJEB13176) | freshwater metagenome | biome: Drinking water system; feature: drinking water; material: water | place: Singapore | collected 2014-12-20 | reverse complement strand
TCTGATTTCGATTGTGAAGCATCCGACTTTAATTGTCCAACAAGTGATACTACACAAGCTGTTGCTTTTTCAAACATAAACCCTTCTGGTTATTTTTTGCTTACAATGGGTGTTGCGACAGCGAGCACAGCTTTTGATGCAATGCTAACAAGCCGGTACCGCTTTGGGATAGGATGGGGGGCTGAAACAGGTTCAGGTCAAGTGGCTTGGTCTGCGCACCAATTGGATAACAACGCTACGTCAGCAGTGTCTTCGCGGCATGGCACGACTGGGGGCATGTTTGTAAATATTACTGCCACTAATGCGGCGACTGACTGCATTATGGATTTGGGGGCAACAAGCCCTTTCGACGGCAACGATATAGATTTCGATTATACTGAAACAGATGCCACTGCCCGAAAAGTTATGATCGTTGGCTTTGGTCAAGCCGCAGCGGCAGGAACATTTATTCCTAGACTTCTACTTTTGGGAGTTGGTTAATGGCTGATAACATCACGCTTAATAGTGGTTCGGGCGGGGCAACTCTATCAACGGATGAAGTCGCAAGCGCCCATATCCAGCGGGTAAAGCTTACGGACGGTACGGATGGGAGCGCCGCCGCAATCCCTGGTGATGCCACAAACGGCCTTGATGTAGATGTGACAAGAGTCCAAGGTACTGTCACAATCTCGGGTACTGTCACAGCAAATGCCGGCACCAACCTAAATACCTCCACTCTGGCGCTTGAGAGTGGCGGCAATCTTGCGGCCATCCGGGGTGCAGTCTCCGGCACAGAGATGCAAGTTGACGTTGTGGCCGCCCTGCCTGCCGGCACAAACAACATCGGCGACGTAGACGTTCTAAGCGTGGTCCCTGGTACAGCGGCCACTAATCTCGGCAAGGCCGTAGGCGCGGCGGCAGGGGCGACAGACACAGGTGTCTCCATCCTAGGTATCCGCGATGACGCCCTATCCACTCTCTCCGATCCTGAAGCAGATTATGTGCCTGTGCGCCTTAATGCCAATGGCGCCCTGTGGACCGTCCATGATGGCAACATCACCGTCACACCCAACGGCGGCTCTATGCCTGTTAACGACAATGGCGCGGCCCTTTCTATTGACTTAAATGGAGTCACGCCGTCTGTTGGATCAGGTGTAACTGGCACAGGCACCCTTCGTGTAAACTTGGCATCAGATGTGGCCTTGCCTCCTGGCACCAATAACATTGGTGACGTAGACGTTCTAACTGTTAATGGAGTTGCGCCAGCCTTTGGAAGCGGGGTACGTGGTTCCACCGTCCAACGAGTAACTGTGGCCACAGACGACGTAGTACCTGCTTCTCAATCAGGTACATGGACTGTAGGCATGGCCCCTGCTACCTCTGGCGGCTTGCTAGTAAGTAGAGCAGTTTCCGCAGCATCTACAAATGCTACCTCTGCAAAAGGCAGCGCTGGCCAAGTTTTTGGCTGGGCTGTCTTTAACACAAATGCGTCGGCGCGCTATCTAAAAATTTACAATAAGGCTACTGCACCAACTGTTGGCACAGATACCCCAGTCTTGACTATTACAATTCCCGGCAATACGGCAGGCGCAGGCGCTAACGTAGAATTCGCTAACGGGATTGCTTTTGGTACTGGCATAGGTTGGGCTTTGACAACTGGAGTGGCTGATTCCGATACAGGGGCAGTTGCAGCCAATGAAATTGTCGTAAACCTTATGTATAAATAATGAATGAAAGCTTTATTCATGATGGGTTATAAGCATGGCGGCACTTGGATGGTTACTGAACCTTGGGTTTGCGGCGGGAGGTATTGTTAGTGTACCTACAGTCACGCATGAAACTTCGCCGCATATCGCATTTGTTACCAGGCAAGATAGGGTTGTCGCGGCTGACAATGTATCGAGAGTTGCGGAAGTTCCACGACATGACCGCCACGGTTTTGTCCCAACTCCATAGGCTGGCCTTAAAGCCCGAAACTGCGGAGATGAAGAATGTCGGAAATTCTTAGAACCTTTTACAAGGACCCCGACGAAAAAATAAAGTACACAATCGACTGGACTGACTGGCTTGACGGCCAGACCACAATTGCTTCCTCAGCATGGGTCGTGCCCGGTGGTATCACCCAAGAAGCCGTGAGCAACAGCACGACCCAAGTTTCCATATGGCTTAGCGGTGGATCAGCCGGAACCTCCTATGATATAGTGAACCGTATAACTACGGCGGCCACGACCACAGAGATTGCAGAGCGGACTATCCGCGTCATAGTGAGAACTTAATGCCCCAGCAAATCGGCACATATAGCGGCACTTACTCAAAACAATTTGATATCGCCGAAATTGTCGAAGAAGCCTATGAGCTTGCGGGCATCGAAATCAAATCGGGCTATGCGGCCGAAAGCGCGCGCCGTTCCCTCAACTTCCTCCTCCTAGATTGGGTAAACCGGGGCATCAACCTCTGGACCCTTGAGCGCAAAACACTAGACCTTGTGTCCGGCACAAGCTCCTACACCCTAGATAGTGCCACATCCGACATCTATGACGCCGTACTTCGGCGCTCAAACACAGACACAATCCTTAACCGCATAAGCCTTGACGAATACATGCAGTACCCAAACAAGACGACAACGGGCCTCCCCACTGTCTATGCCGTGGAGCGGCGCCGAGACCGAATCGTTGTCTACTTGTGGCCCGTGCCCAACGCTTCGACCCTAGATATGGTGTATTACCGTATCCGCTACCTACAAGATATAGGGGGCAGCGCCGAGCTTGCAGATGCGCCAAAGCGGTTCATCCCGGCCCTCACCTATGGGCTTGCCTGCCAGCTTGTGCTCAAGGCCGACCAAGTGAATGTGGATCGTTTCAAAATCCTTGAAATGAAATATGAAAACTTGATGCGCTCTGCCACAGAAGAAGATCGCGAGAAAACCAGCATGTATATAGTGCCGGGGTACAATGAGTAGCTTTGCAAAAGGCAAGCGCGCTGTCGCCATGTGTGACCGCTGCGGTCACAAGGTCCGCTACATGGTCTTGCGCACAGAGTGGAACGGCCTACGTGTGTGCCCTACCTGCTATGAAGCTAAGCATCCGGCCCTTACCCCGCGCACCCACACAGAGAAGACTGCCCTTGAAAAGCCGCGACCGGATGCCGACAATGTTTCAACCACGGTCACCCAGCTATCTACGGTGATCCCCATGACCTTCGGTGGCTAAATGAATTACACAGCCCTTAAGCAAAACATCAAGGACTGGATGGAGAACGACTCCACAGAGTTCGACGCGGAATGTGACAACTTCATCGCAATCGCCGAGCGCCGCATTCACCTTGACGTAGACCTGCCCATTGCCCGCAAATACAACTCAAGCCTCACCATGGCAGCGGGCACAGACACCCTGGACATGCCTTCAGACTTTCAAGTCACGCGATGGGTGGCCATCTCTGTCTCAACAGACAAAAAGTTTCTCCTTAAGAAAGATGTTTCTTTCATCCGCGACTTCTGGCCAAGCACGACGGCGCGCGGCGAACCCCGCTACTACGCCGACTATGACAACAACACCTTAATATTTGCGCCCCGTCCAGACCAAAACTATGCAGTCGAACTCAGCTATAACTTCTTTCCAACAAGCATTGTTACGGCCACGAATACTTGGGTTGGGGACAATGCCGAGCATCTTCTTCTTTACGCTTGTCTGGTAGAAGCCGCTTTATTTGAGAAGATGAACTCTGATAAAATAAATGAGTGGATGGGCAAGTACAAGGAAGCCTTGGACAAAGTAGCCCTTCGATACAATGGCGTCATTCGACGCACAGACGAACAGCGTGGAGGCGAGAGCCGTGGCTAGCACTTACACAGACAACATCAAGCTCGACAAGCAAGGCGTCGGCGACAACATCAATACTTGGGGCACAGTCCTCAATACAAACGTCATTGACCTTGTAGACGAAGCAGTTTCCGGCACGGTAAGCATCGCCATCACGGGCAATACCTCCCTAACCATTTCCAATGGCGCGACCTCGAATGTTCGCCACAAAGTCCTAACTTTCACGGGAACTCTGGCGGCCAACGCCCTTATTACGGTGCCCGCAATCCAAAAGACTTGGATCATCTTCAACAATACTTCGGGTGGCTTCTCCCTAAATGTCGCGCCCTTTGGCGGCACCACAGTAACAGTTCCGGCGGGTGAAACCCGTGAAATCTACTCAGATGGCACCAACTGTTTCAAGTCACTAAGCTCCCTTATGGATCGCGATGGCGACACGCGCGTAGAAGTAGAGCGCACAACAGACGTAGACACGATCCATCTGCGCGCAGGCGGCACCACTGTCCTTGATGCAACCGCAACAGAAGTGACTGTCAACAATGGGGCGGCCGACGTAGACTTCAGAGTTGAGAGCACAGGCAACGCCAACGCCCTGTTCGTGGATGCCGGCAATAGCCGTGTGGGTGTCAACCAAGCCTCGCCCGCAGTCCCCCTCCATGTCAAGGGGGCCGCTGGCACAAGCAACTCCATCATCGCCGAAACGATCGCCGCCAATGCCTCAGGTGTGACCAACCACTTTCGCCTGCGAGGAAGCTCCCTGAATACAGCGGGCGACGGCCACCGCATGGACATGGAGTTCAGCAGCGATACGGCGCGGGTAGCCATCAGCGGCACCCTCGTAACCTCAACCACGGGCTCCCTTAATTTCCTGACACACGACGGTTCATCGCTAGCAATAAGAGGGTATGTGCGCAATGGCCTCGTTATGGGCTCGGCGGGCGGCGGCGATCAAGGCGCAGGCACCGTGAATGCAACCGCCCTCTACGTCAATGGCGTGGCCGTTTCAACAGCATCAACCACCGCTTACGGCACCTGGATGGACCCCGCTATCTTCTCGCGAGGCCACATCTACGGTCTAAAACTTTCTAACAACGGCTCCGACGCCAACAACGACATAGACATTGCGGCCGGTTCCTGCACTTCCACCACATCACCCCGACGCTCCATGGCCCTCCACACAACCATCACCAAGCAGCTCGATGCCGCTTGGGCCATTGGCACCAATGCCGGAGGAATTGACACAGGCGCCGAAGCTAATTCAACTTGGTACCATGTGCACCTGATCGGGCGTCACGATCTCGCCGTCACCAACCGGGCGCGCACCTCCAACGTGGCCACCCTCACCATTACTTCACATGGACTAGCCGTCGGCCAAACCGTCCTTGTGCGCAGCGTCGGCAGCGGCTATGACGGCCTAGCAGTTATTGCAAGTGTTCCCACGTCCAACACCTTCACTTATGCAAACACAGGAAGTGCTGAAGGCTCTACAGCAGCCTCCGGTTTTGTTGACGCATTTGATGCTCTGTTCTCGGCATCAGCAACTTCACCCACGATGCCTAGCGGTTGGACCACAAGCCGCCGCATTGGTTCTATTCGTAACAATGGGTCAGGCAACATCTTGGCCTTTGTTCAGCACGGCGACCACTTCTGGCTTGGTACGCCCGTGTCCGACCTTAACACAAGCAATCCCGGGACAAGCGCCGTGCTCCGAACTCTTACGGTTCCCTCTGGTGTAAAAGTTATACCTATATCCTCTTATCATGTGTCGGACGAAGATGCTTCAGTTTCTCCGCAGCTTCTCGTGACAGGTCCAGATCAGGCAGATACTACACCATCAGTATCGTTGTCCTCAGCAAATGCTTATACAGCAGTTACTCCAGCCTTCTCAGACAGCGCCCATCACCCCGTGCTCACCGACACATCAAGCCGTGTACGTACAAGATTTTCTGCATCAAGTGCGGACACACACCTTCGCATCACCACTCATGGATGGATTGACGCACGCGGAAAAGAAGACTAATTAAGGGCAGGAGCCGAAATGCCGATATATGCAGCACTAAGCGCCCTTATGTTCAGGTTACGTGGCGCCTCCCTGATAGGCAAGACCACAATTGGCCGGCTCCTGTTCGCCCTCTCCTTGGGTGCCGCCGCCTTTTTCTTTGGAGAAATGCCCCTCCTAACAGCAAGCTTGCTAGCCATGGCTCTATTCATCGGAACCATCTTCCCTACTTTTGGGGCCATCGACATGGGCACCAATGGGGGCAGCCTCCTAAAAAAAGCCTTACTTATGTATCTGCGCGGCCTCCTGTACGTTGCGCCTGCTAGCCTAGTAATCTTTTTCTTTAGCGACTTGTGGTGGTACCTCGTTATTGCAGGGGCCTCAGCGCCAATTTGGTACGGCCTTGGCCACTACGGTCCCCTCAAGAAGTACGGCACAGAACTTGGTGAACTAGGTTTGGGCGCCGCCATCGGTACAGCATTAGGACTCATGCTATGGCCTTAATGCGACTTGATATACCTCCTGGCATCCATGCCGAAGACAGCGAAACAGTAACAGGCCCCCGCTATACAAGTGGGGACAAAGTGCGTTTCCGCTCAGGCAAGCCCGAGAAGATTGGCGGCTGGACCAAATACGTAACCGCCACCTTCCAAGGCATCTGCCGCAAGCTTCTCTCTTGGTTCACCCTCACGAGCACCAAGTACTTGGCCATCGCCACCCACACAAAACTTTACGTAGAGAACAACGACACCCTTTACGACATTACTCCCTTTGGCGCCTCGACCACGCTTGGAACAGACCCCTTTGCAATCACATCTGGCAGCGCCCTCGTTGTCGTCACTCACCCATCCCATGGCTTAGTAGCGGGCGATTTCATCATAATCTCTGGTGTCTCCAACCCAATTGACGGCATTGCAATGTCTGTCTCCGGCGAATATTCCGTTACATCCGTAATTGACGCAAACTCCTACCGCATCACGGCCTCCAGCAACGCGGGCGCAACCGACTCAGCCACAGGTGGCGGTGGCTCCGGTGGCTACAGCGAAGGTGGCTATGCGGCCGGCCCCTATAGCGGCTCAACAGGCTCTATTGTGGTGCGCTACCTCCTGGCAAACGGCGCCCAAAATAGCACAAGCACAGATACAACCTTCACGCATGCACGCACCTGGAGCCTGGACACTTGGGGCGAAGACCTTGTGGCAAACCCGCGCGGCGGCAAAATCTACCTGTGGGACGCCTCTGTGGGCACAGGCACACGAGCAGCCGAAATAACCGGCACCCCCTCCCAAAACAATTTCATCCTTGTGGACTCAGGCCGCCACCTAGTATCCTTCGGTTCAGTCGATCCTGACACAAGCGCCTTCGACCCCCTCTTGATCCGCTGGTCTGACAGCGAAGACTTCAACACTTGGACCCCCGACGAAACCAACGAAGCAGGCACCTTCCGCCTAGCAAGCGAGGGTGGCGAAATCATTTGCGCCGCCAAAGCTGAAAACCAAATCCTCGTATGGACCGACGACGAACTCTTCTCGATGCAAGCCATCGAAGGTCAAGCAATCTTCGGCTTCAACAAGATCGGCTCCAAGTGCGGCGCCATTTCCCCCAATGCCACCGTAACAATCGGCTCTCTGGCCTTCTGGATGTCGAACCACGACATCTTCATTTTCGATGGCTCTGTAAAACCCCTGCCCTCCACAGTCCGTACCCACTGGCTTAACGACTTCAACTTTACGCAACGCTTCAAATTCTTTGCGGGATTCAACAAGGAAAATCATGAAATCTGGTTCTTCTATTGCAAAGCCGCCTCTCAAGAAATTGACGCCTACATCATGTACAACTTCCTTGAGCAGCACTGGAGCCTCGGAACTCTTGTACGTACAGCATGGACCGACACTTCTCCCAACTTCAACGAGCGCCCCTTGGCTGCGGGTTCCAACGGCTACGTCTATGAACACGAAGTCGGTTACAGCGACGACGGTTCCAGTATCGCTTCAAGTTTGCGCACAGGCGCCATTGAAGCCGTAATCATGCGGCAAGAAGGTTCGGACCGCGTTCAAACCGCAGGCGACCACCTAATCTTCAGCAACCGCATTGTCCCGGATTTCGACTCCTTAAGTGGCAGCGGGTCCTTCACCGTACACACCCGGCGCTACCCCCACTCCTCAGAAATTAATAAGGGTCCTTATACGACCTCAAGCTCCACGGAAAAGATTTCTTATCGGGCGCGTGGCCGCCAGCTTGCCACATCCTGGGCGCACACAGGTACAGGCTTCTGGCGCTTCGGCACGCACCGCATGGAAGTTCAAGCAGATGGTGAACGCTAGTGGCTCACGGTACCAGAACAGTAACTAATCCACAACTACCCTCACCCCCAGGCAACGGCGGCGATTGGCGCAATTGGGGCACCGAACTTGTGCGTGTCCTTAAGTCTCGCATGGGCCTCGTTGAGGCGCGCCTGAATGAAACCTCTGAAGACTCACTCGTGTCCGCCGTTACCGTAACAGGTGCCTCCTACCAAATCCAATCCAATGACGCCCTGATCCTAGTCAACCAAACATCTGTGAGCCCCACCATCTATCTGCCTGACGCAACCTTCGGTAAAGAAGTGACAATCAAAGACATTGGTGGCGTTCCCTTCCGCAAGCCAATCGTCATAACGGCAACGGGCCGCAACATCAACGGTCAAACTGCCGTGGCCCTTGCCCAAGCTTACGGCAGCGTGACCCTCCACTGCGATGGTACCAACTGGTTTTGCGATCCCTTTTCCCTCCTAAACAAAGGCTTCAACGTTAATGCCTTTGGCGCCAAAGGTGACGGCTTCACAGACGACACCGCCGCCATCCAAGAGGCTGAAACAGTTGCAAGCGGCTCCAGCAGAGACGGAACCACAATCGAGACCCACGTCTTAAGCTTTGGCAACGGCGACTATCTCATTCACGAATTATCCATATTCGGCCGCACCGCTTGGGAAGGACAAGGCGCCCTTAAGACATTCTTCACCTACAATGGGGCCGGCGGTCCAGGCTCCTACATGATTAAGAACCTCAAGAACACAGACGTGAATGTAGAATCAACTTGTCCCGGCTTGGTCCTGCGAGGCTTCCGCCTGAGAGGCTGGCGCGAAAATACTTCGACCCCTCTAACAAATCCAATCGTCGAAACCGCCATAGACTTCCACATGACGGGCATGGACTGGGGGCACATCGTCGAACATGTCGCGATCGAAAACTGTTTCGGCGACGCCATAAAATTTTCCAACCTCGATAACCAAGCAATCCTCGTGAACATGCACTTAGACAAGCTGCGCTTCGATGGCGTGGGAGGCCACTGCATCTACTTAAGCGGCTCAAACTTTTCCGAGAACCGCCCCGTTGTAATCCGTGACACCACCTCGCACCACCACTTTATTGGCGACTACGGCAATGCCTTGCGCGCGCAAGGCTTATACTCAGGAAGTACTACTTATGGCGACGCAAACTATGGGCCGTGGGGCAGAGGCTTCTTGCGCATCGGGACCGCCAAAGGCGTTAACTTGCACATCGACACCGCCCGCTTTGAAATGGACCCCCCATTCTTCAAGACAGACGGCATCTCCTCCCTAATCCTTGTTGACGATGAACTGGCTGAAGGCGTCGTAAAAATAAGCATGACCAATGTCAATGGCTTCTGCCATCCGCGTGATGCACTCACAATTGTCCACGACCGTAATAGCTACAGCGTTGCCATGACATGCAATCACTCCTCGTTTGATTCAGTAACATATTGGTATCGTTCTCCAGTCGAAAACATTCTGTATCGTCCAGCATCATTGTCCTTCACTAAGCACGCAATCCAAGGCTCTTTCGATGGCGGCATATTCTTTGATGGTCAAAAAGTTGAGTTCCGTGACGATCTTCCAGGACCTCTTGTTGAATCTTTCTACAGGCCAGGCGACCTAGTTTTTCGAAACTATTTCAGCGCCGCAAATACCGGCCCCAATCTTGGCTGGCGCGTTGAAGGTGCCGACGGCTACTACAACACGAGAACCGGAGGCTCCCCTCAAGGCACTGGCTCCATAAACTCAGGAAGTACCGCCCTGACCCTCAACAACTTTAGAAACATTCTAAACAGATTTCCCATAGGAATGTGGATCACAGTTGCAGGGGCAGGCGCCGCAGCCGGTCTCCTTACCACAAAAATCACAGCAGTAAATCACGATACAGGCGTCTTGACTGTAAGTGTAGCGGCCTCTACAACCGTGGCTAATGCCGACATTCGATACGTATCCCCCACCTTTGTAGAGACACCCGGCCCGCGCTTCCAAGCCAATGTAAATGTGGTTACAAACGACAACCCTACCCTCACCCTCCACACGACCGCAACTGTGGAAGACGGTTTCAAGCGCGCCCACATCGTCATGAAAGACGGCGATCTTGACGGCTGGCAAATCACCTACGCCAGTGACGAAGACGCAGAGGGCGGCTCCCTTGTGTACAGGACCCTAAACAACGACGTAATCAACCCAACCAATGTCCACATGAAGATGCAGCGTGATGGCCGCGTCCTCTTCGGGGGCGATACGAATGTCCATAACTCACACCCTGACTTCGGCCAACTCGGCCTACCCGTCTACAATGTGGCCGGCCTGCCCTCAAACTCAGATGGCCGCTATAACGGCAACCGCTACCTTGTAGCCGTCATAGATGGCGATGGTGGCGAACACTGTCTGGCTGTTATGGTCGGCGATGGGGGTGGGGCCACTTGGCGTAAAATCCCACTCGACCCCGATGTGTCCACAACTCAGAAGCCGCGAAAACTTCCACAGATCGCCACCGCTTCTTTGCCGGCCGCCTCCTCCTGGAAAGGCCACATCGTTTATGACACAACCTCGAACACTGTAAAATATTCCGACGGCGCGAACTGGATATCCATGTAATGGGCCGCCCAGTTCACCCCTCTGCTAAAATTGGCGGAAGCAACTTAAAAGCACCAAATCTAGTAGATTTCCCCTTAAACCGCTGCTATACTTAGTTTGGAGGTACAATGGTAGGAATTGCTTCACTGAAAATGTTGGGGAGACGGGGGGACGATCAGGTAGGACACCTGACCTCGGGTGAAATTGTTGTACCTCCTTCTGTACAGACGCCGGCCCTTAAGGCAGTGATCGCGGCCAATATGCGCAAGCGCGGCATCAACCCCATGCAATATACAGTGGGCAGCGCGATGAACCAAAAGAACCCGCTTACGGGCGCCCTTGAATTTGCTGACCCGGTGGGCATTCGGACTTTGGTGCCCTATGCAGGAAATCCTTATGCGTATGGCATGGGGCCACAGCACGCATTCTTTACGACTCCGAATTATGGGGCGTTTCCAACAGGGCCTGGGACTCCTGGCTCGACTACCACGACGGGTGGGGCTGGTGCCCCAGGTGTTGTGGGTGGCATTGCCTCTGCGCTACCAGCCCTAGCTTTGCTTGATTCCGCCACAGGCGGCAAACTTTCCGATAAGCTTTCTGAATATGGCGGAAATTTAATACCGAAGCCTATTAAGGAAATTTATAATCAAGCTACGAGTGGTATTGAAAATCTTTTTGGACCTTCAGGGCAAACTGTTCTTGATGCAGCGGGCGGTCCTGGTGGAACTTTGGGCAATACTATTGGGACGCCCAATGCAGGACTCTTTGGAAATCCCGCTAACATTGTGGGAACTGCCGCGACCATCCCAATTGACTTCGCAGGGGCCGCTTCAGGTGCAAGCATTGGCGCACCAACTGCACAAGGCTTGACCATTGGTGGTGGCGTACCTACAGAAAGTTTAATTATTAGTGGCACGGCTCCAGAAGCTGCCGGAATTGGCTCAATTTCTTCAACGCCAACAGTACCCTTGGATTTTGGTTTTGGTGGTTCTGAAATTCTTGGAGGAACAGGCTCAAGTGAAGTTCTAGGGGGAGCAGCCGGCGATCTATTAACTTCAGGATCAACTCTAACTAATGTGGGTGGAGCGATTGTTCCTGCTGCCTTGGCAGCGGAAGCAGCGTCTTTGATTTCAGCGGGGTTTGCTCCATCAGCTTTGACTTCACTGGCAGCTACACCTGCGGTGGCGAGCGGCGCAACTTCACTTTCAACAGCCGCTGCAATTGGTGCCATGGAATATGGGGCGGGTGGAATGTTGGCTGGGGCTGGGCTTGGTGCTGGCCTTGGGGCTGTTGGAGGGGCGTTTGGCGCTGGTGGAACTCTTCTCGCAGGAGAGCTTGCAGCATTCGGTGCAGCGGGTGCCGGTGCTGCCGGCGCAGGGGCTGCGGGTGCAGCGGGGGCTGCGGGTGCAGCAGCAGGTGGGGCAGGGGCAGCAAGTGGCCTAGGGACTATAGGTTCAATTGCGTGGCCCATTGGTGTGATGGGGGCGATCTTCATGGCAGGCAAGTTGCTTAAGGGAAGTGATCCACCCATTGGCCCAATTGGTCATACGAATATTGATCTTGATCGTGAGACCGGGTTGCTTGAGGGGGCGGGCACAGGTGCCAAAGACTTTAAGCCTGAGGCCATTGGAACTTATGCGGGTGCTGCTACCAACATCATGAACAATGCGGTTAAGGATGGTCTCATAAAGTTTGACGAATGGGATGGCAATATTGCTTACTATAAGGGCAACTATGGGTATCTTCCAAAGGGCAATGATGCTTCAAGGGGTGTGGCAAAAGAGAATAACCCGGCACTGACGGCGCTTACGGCCATGAACTCTCATATAAGTAAGGGTTATGCTACGGTGCAAAATCCACAAGCCTATAAGAATTTCATCAAGCTTGTGTTCCCCGATGATCCCGCTTCGCAGGAAGCGTGGATGACCGGGCTTGATAAGGCTATAGCTAAAGGTTCGGCAATTCGGGCGAAGGCCGCCGAGGAAGGGCCAGGGGTCTATGCGTCTCTTCTGGCGGACCCCGTGGCAAAAGCTGGTTATGATCGGTATTATGCGGAGTGGAACAAGAACATGAAGCCTATTGTTGAGAGACAGGCGGCTTCTGGAGCTTGGATGCCAAACATCGTGGATTGGTTGCGCACAATGAAACTTTCTGGCGGAGACATGTATAATCCTTCGTCTCCGCCCGCCGTGGATGTGTATACAGGAGGAGGAGGTCCGTAATGGCCGGCATTGGTGATATTCTTCTGGCTCTAAGTGCCGGTGGCCTTATTGGGTCTGCCATCGGTGGGGGCCAGGGTTCTCAAACGACTACCACCCAGACTACTCAGGCGACCCTTCCGCCCTCACTTCAGGCGGCCATTGACTCGACCTTGGGGCGTGGTGTCCAGCTTTCAAAGGAACCTTTTACCACGTTTCCTGGCCCGCGTATTGCGCCCTTCAATGCCGAGCAAATTGCCGCCATGAACTATGGCATCGGGCAGCATAGTGGTGGGCAGCAACTTCTGGATGCCGCTTCCGCAAAGGTGGCGGGCCTTAGTGGGACGCCAACCACGGCACAAATTTCTGGTCTTATGAACCCCTTTGATTCGCTTGTCACCGCCAACACTATCCGTGAGCTTGACCGGCGCAATGCCATGGCCCAAATGGCTGATGCCCAGAAGCTTCGGCAGATTGGTGCCTTTGGTGGCGGCCGCATGGGAGTCATTGAATCCACTCGCGCGCGTGAACATGAACGACTTGTGGCCGACGCCCTGGCCACAGGTGGTGCAGCCTCTTATAATCAAGCCCTGAACCAATTCAATACGGGCAATAACTTGGGGCTTGAGGCGGGCAAGGTGCTTGGTGGATTTGGGCAGGCGCGTCCTGGTGTGATCCAGAACGAAGTAGGAAATCTTTATGGCATTGGTGCCTTGGGGCAGGGGCAAGCCCAAGCTAGCCTTGATCTAGCTTACAAGGATTTCCTTGAGCAACGGGAATTCCCGTATAAGCAGCTTGGCTTCATGGGCGACCTTATTGGGGGCGTGCCCTCCACACAATCTTCCTTGACAGCAACAAGCCAGCCCACACCTTCGATGCTTCAGCAACTTTCAGGAATTGGACTTGGGATTGCGGGCCTCTTCAATCAGCGCAACTCCCAGAACAGCATTACGCAAACGAGGTAGCCATGGCCGTTGACGCCCTCAAGTATATTAGAATGTCTAAGGAGCTTATTCAGAAGTACCCAGAGCGGGCACTCTCTATCAATAAGGCGTTTGAAGGTGCCATGCGTGGCGATATTGGAGCCTTAAGTTTCCTTGACAACCTATATGGGTCTGTGGCTGTTCCTGAAAATATGCGGCCACTGTCAAATCCCATGGAAGAAATTGCGCGCGCACGTGTAGCAATTCCTCCGGTGTACACTCCCGTACAAGAAATGCCCGTGCCAGCACCTGGCCCAGGACTTCCTCAGGTGGGAATTGGGGCACTCGCTCCATCGCCCATTTCTCCTGCTATAACTGATCCTATGATTAATGCAGCACCAAGACGGCGCCCTGTTCTTATGGCAGCCGCGCCCGTGCCTGTGGCGCCCGTACCAGTTCCAGGGGCCGCCCCTTCTTATGAGCTTGGGCAAGCTCAGGCACCTGTACCGGCAGCACTTAAGACGCGCGCCGAGCGTGACCTTATAGCGGAAGCCATGCAAAACGTGGGCCAATCCCAGGTAAATCCCATGGGGCTTCCTCTCGCGGTTGCCGGCTTCAAGATGGCGGCTTCGCAGCGTCCGGGCATTCCCGGTATCGCTGAGGGCGCCCTTGGTGGCATCGACGCCTACCTCCAACTTAAGCAAGCCGAGCGCGCCGAACAAGAGCGCGCCGTAAAAGCCGCCATAGACCTTGAGGGCGTAAAAGACTCGAAGGAGCGCACAAAGCTAACTCGTAAGCAAGTTGAAGGTGCTGAGCGTATCGCTGATGAAAAGCTGCAATTCGAAAAAGAGAAACTAAAAATCGAAGCAGACTTGAAGAAGATTGACTTTGCAAATGACGCTCTCAAAGTTAAAGCTTATGCAGCAATGCAAATGGCCGATCCTGCACAAGTACGAGCTTATAAGTTTTTACTTGAGCAAGATGGGGTCACTCCCAAAGAGGCAATGGCTGCCGTATTCAACATATCCGAGTTAAAGCCAGAAAACATTCATAGGTTGCGCGCCGAAACCTTTGTAAAACTAATGGCGCCAGGAACTTTAGATGAAGGTACTGCGCGCAGGCTCGTTGAAGAACTTCATCCATTGCCCGGTGGAACTTCACTACAAAAGTCTGATACAATTACCGTAGGTAAGGACGGCACAATTCAAGGCATTCCTCAGAAAGCGCGGTAATGGGAATTAAAGTAAATTGGGAAGGCATTGGCGAATTTGCTTTTCCTGATGACTGGACAGAAGAACAAGTCCTCGCGGAGATAAAGAGCCCCCGCTTCCGCAATCAGCTTATTGCTGCCGGCCATGATGTTCCGCCCTCTCCTGAGCAATCCGAAATAAGCAAAGGCTATGATCTGTTCAAGAACCAGCTTGGGCAGATGGCCACGTCATTGGGCGCCGCCGTTGCTGACAAGGTGGGGGCCGACAAGCTTTCCACCAATATGCTTGAACTCTGGAAAGAGTATTCCCGAAAAGCCAACCTTTACCAAGGTGCCCTTAAGAACCCCACAGCCGCCTCCATTGAAGACCTAAGCGGCTTCCTCAATTGGGCATCGGCCGCCCTTGGAAATCAAGCGCCGCAAATGGGCGCGCAAATTGCCCTTGGTGGTTTGGCCACACTCGTTGGTGGGCCTCTCGCAGGCGCCGCTGCCTTCGGTGCTCTCGGTGCCGCCCAAACCATGGGCGAAATCTCCTCAGAAATCCAAGAGACTCAACCAGATAAACCCTTAACGGCTGGCCAGATGGGAGCCGCCGCAGGTGGCGCTCTAGCTGCTCTGCCTGTTGAAGCCATCCCCGCCGCTATTGGATTGAAGGCTATTACCAAGCCCTTGTCAAAGGGCGCTTCCCGTGCAGTAGCCAGCCTTACCGGCGCGGGTGTTGGTGCTGGTGCAGGCTTGGTCACAGAAGGAATTCAAGAAGGTGCAATCGAACCTACGGCTGTAGCTGCAGGTACAGGTCAACCGCTAGACCCCAAGTCAATGCTGGCCCAAGGTGCCGAAGGTGCTGCACTGGGAACACTACTTGGAGGAATGGGTGGTGGCGCCATTGGGGCAATGCGTCCTCGCGCCAAAGAAGCCCCAAAGCCCTTTGAGCCCACTCCCGAAGATAAGGTACCCCCTGGTTCAGAAGCTGCAAACGATAATTTATTTGCACAAGATAATGAACAGCTTTCCGCCACAGAACAAGAACTTATTAGCCTTGGGGCAACACCTTTGGAAGCAACAACCGCTTCTCAAAGGCTATCTCCCATGGACCTCGTGCTCTTCAAGAATAGTTTGCGGCAGAAGAGGGCAGTCGAGCGTAACCTTATAACGCCCATTGAGCCTGTTCTTGGTGATCCTGATGTACAAACCGGTCCGCTTGTAGCCAATGAGTTTATCCGTGAAGTTCCGCAAGACACTTCTATAATTCCTCCCTTGCCGCAAGTACTGGGCGGCCTTACTCCCATGGGCACAGACCCAAGAGTATCCTCAGTACCTGTAGACATCTCCATCCCTAGAGAAGTAATTCCTCAGGCAGAAGCCACCAAGATCACGGAAGCCCTACCCCAATTCGATCCTGGTACAGGCTTCCCCGTTGTAGGGCCAACATCTCCAGTACGCACAGGTCCCTCAGAGGCCATTCCTCCATCTTCCCCCTTGGTGCCTCCGACGCTCGTAGAACCTACAGGCATTACTGGTCCTGGCCAGCGCACCGCGCCCACAACCTTCAGCCACAAGACTCTATATCAGCAGGCAGTGGATCGTGTCCTGGCCACAGGCAAAGCACACCCCCTGTCCTATCAGTTTGCCCTTAAGCTCACGACAAAGCAGGCCCACGAAATCCACAACCAAATGCAGGCCGAGGGCCTTATCAAAAAGGTTGGCAAAGATTGGGTACTCGGGCGCAAAACTTTGGACCCTCTTTCAACAGACATTACTCCGGCCCCGCCCAAGACAACTCCATTTGAAGCACGCCCCACTGAAAACATTCAGGCCGAGCAAGCAGCGGCCACTCCCTCTAGTGCCAAACGCATTCCCATCAAATTCAAAAAGAAGGTTGACCCTCAAGTTGCTTCCGCAAGTACGGTGGGGGGTTTAACTCCAGACGCGGCCCTCCAGGAAGAAGACGTTACCGAAACCATTGAGGCGGCCAACCCGCAAAATCTTCCCAAGGAAGCCATCCCCTTCAAGATCGGCCCATCCTTTGCGCGCCGCCAGCCAAAAGTTGAGGCCGTGCAAGTCCAAGCAACAGAGCCGCCCGTTACCCCCGTAGTACCAGACTTGGCTGACAACAAGCCTGAGGGCGCATTACCCTTGGGGGCGGCCCAAGTCCCAGGTGGCCGTGTCTTCATTGAATTTCCTGACACGCACCATCGCAATCTCTACTACATGAGCGACGAACCTTCTGTGTCGGAAGCTGATATGGTTGCGGCCGGCATTGGGGCGCGCCATCAGATCGCCCACATCAAAGAAATCCAAAAGGCTTACCGTGACTCCATCATGTCGCAAGCCCGAAAGCTTCCTCCGGGCTCTACATATAGGGCCAAAGGTGTTGCCGAGACACCAAATGTAGTGCGCGGCGATTACTCAAAGGTAACTGCCTTCGCACCAAAAAGCCTCGCAAAAGCTGGCTTCAAGATCGAGGGTGTAAGCGGCAGCTTCCCTAATGAGCACCACCGAACCCTCTATATGAGCCCCACCTACAACAAGGAAGCCGGCCGCGCCCTTGGTATTCGCAAGCCAGACTGGAAGGCACGCCACGAGCAGTACCGCGACGACGTTAATGTAATTGCCAGACGTAGTGGTGGCGATTTCATCGCCCCCTATTTCGACAATCCCTTCAAGGCTTCTGTACAAGTGGGAGATGACGGTTCGCCCGTTCTTCTAGGGGCAGCTAAGAACCTTATCTTCACGCAACTTGAGCCTCACCTGCGAGATTCTCCAAAGGTGCGTCAAGCCATTGATGAAGCAATTGAAGCCATTCGCCACATAGCTGGCGACGATGTAATCGTCAAGATTGTGGATGAAGCCGCTGTAGGTAAGCAAAGAATTGGCGGCGCCTATGCCTCAATTTCCCAAGTCATTTACTATTCAATTGATGGCCACCAGCTTGGGAAACTGGATACGGCATTCCACGAAGCTTACCACTTTCTTGAAGCCATCTACGCCATTCCAGATTCAATGATTCGGGCGCTTAACAAACACCTTCCTGCCCTTAAGGCATATGCCAAGAAGCATATGCCCGGCAATGAACACTTTCTAGATAACCAGACCCCGGAAGAAATTCGTGCCTATGCCGCCGGTGTCTATCTGCACAAACTTGCGCGCGGCCGCTTCGATGAACTTAATATAACTCCTGAGGTAAAAAGTTTTTGGAATACGCTATTAAACATTTTTAACTCTGTGGCAAAAGCTTTGGGAATGCACTCATTCCGCCGGCCCGAAGACTTATTCACAGATGTCTTCCTCCAGAAGTTTAGCTCAAAGCCGCTTTTCAGCAAAGTCCTGGACCTTCATGCCTCCATGTACAATGTGTTGTACCACGGGCGCCCAGCCAATGAACACAGCTTGCGCAAGTGGCTTGGCCCCACAAGCCACGGACAGTTCATAGATAGCGAAGGGCAACCTCACATATTCATGACCAATGCCGATGCCTCGGGATATGCTGTCGTTTCCAATGGCGAGGGCGTAGAACTTTTTGATGCCACTTATGAGTCAGGGACTCCTGTCTTCTTCAGCTATGCCGTTACGCGGGCCAAGTCCCCCTGGGTCCTAAGAGGCAACTTACCTTCCGAGGACACGACTCTATCTGAGGCCATGTTCGACTATAAGATGAGCAACAAGCGTGGAGATGACCCAGAGATTTCGGGGACGCGCTCAAAGAAAGAATATATGGAAGTGCTCAAGAAGCGCGGCTACGACTCTGTGCTCCTTAAGATGGATGACGGGCGCCAGATTGCTTGGATTTTCGATGACAAGGATGTTCGCACGCCAGCCCAATCCATTGTGGAGCGAGATGTAAGAACTGTGAAGCCCTCCCTGCTTCGCTTAACCAAGCCTGAGGACAAGTCTTACACAGACATGCCCCAAGTAAATTCTGTAAATGACATAGGGTGGTGGGCGCGCACAATAGCCAGCCCTCTTCATTTGGCGGCGACCAATCCACAGTACGCCAGATATTTCCATGTGGCGCACAAGGGCATCGTCAATGAAAAAGATTTGATGATGAGCAATGCGGCCAAAATCATTGAGTCCTACAGCACCGTAAATGAAGACGAACAGGCCCGTATTCACGCCGCCATGGAATTGGCGCGCCTGATGAACGTCCGCTTAAAGACCACGCCCTCAGGAGAAATTGTTGTAACCAACAATGGCGTCGAAGATGAGGGAGCCTTGGCCACACTCTCGCGGCCCGGCGCCGTGATCCGCCTATCCCAAAAGGAAGCCAAGGTTTATCTAGACCTTCAAGAAATGTTCCGCTACCTTAACAAAGAGATGCGCGACGCCATGCTCGCCTTCAATGGGCAGCTTCCTGGAACAACCTTGGCCGACCTTAAGCAAATCATTGAGGTAACTAAAGACCCTGCAAAAAAGATGCAGCTTGAACAGCTTGCTCAATTTCTAGCAGAAAGCCATAGCCATGATTCGCGCGACTACGTACCTTTTACTCGCTTTGGCCGGCGCGCCGTAGCCATCTACCGAATCTACACTAACGAGGATGGGCGCAAAATAAAGAAGCTTCTTGAGATGCGCACAATCGAGAACGCTGAAACCAACATGGGCAAGCGGCTTAAGGCGGGCGCCGTTCAAAAAATTCGGCGCGAATACATTGACAAGTACATTCGCGAACAAGGCATTCCAGCTAATGAAATAAAGTTAGAAGAATTCGACCTTACCTATAATAACCTTTTGCGGGACATAGGCGGAGACGCCTACACCGCCCTCGATATGATTACTTCACAAATGAGTGGCCTCTCAAAGGGCCTTGAGAAAAGTAAGCAAGACAAACAGAGTGCCCTTGATCTTATGCGCGCTGCCCTCATGAAGCGCGGCTTTGGTGCCCACTTACAGAAAGCTCAAAAACTTCCGGGCTACGATACAGATTTCCGGCGCTCAATCGGCCACTACATCGCGGGGGCCACACACTTCATTGCCCACACAAAATATAACCAACAAGTTAACGATGCCATAAAAGACATGGATGGTATGGGCAACTTGCAAAAGCGCGCCACCGACCATTACGAGTATCTGCAAAATCCGACCGACGAATTTATGCGCTTGCGCCAATACGGTTACTTCATGGCCCTCGGCCTCAACCCTGCTTCCGCTGCGCTACAGGTTTCAACTGTTCCCATGGTGGCCTACCCTATTCTTGCCATGATCGGCGGGCACAAGAGCGCGGCCGCCATCCTTACAAAGACTTTGGGCATATCCATGAAGGGCGCCCTCTTGGATGCTTACACGGCTGCAAAGTTTCAAAAGACAAAGGACCCCAAGCTCTATTTCGACCCGGCCCACCTTAAACTAGATAAAGACGAACTAGCTGCCGTTGAATGGGCATATGACACAGGCATCACCAAAGCCCTTGTCTCGCTTGACCTTGCGGGCATTGACGTTGTGCGCCGAAGCAACCTGCCTAAGGCCGTTGAGTCCAAGTGGGCGCAAATCCAGCTTGCGGCCGGCTCACTCTTCAATACGATGGAAGCCGTCTCACGCAACTCTGTTTTCCTTGCCGCGTACCGAATGCTGGGGTCTCCCGAGGCGCGCGCCAAGTACGAGCAAAACATCAGCATGCGCGACGCTTCCGCACGCGAAGCCCTTCGTGGCCTTGAAGGCGATGAATGGCGCCGTCAGGCAGCGGCCCAGCTTGTGGACAGTATCTTCTCTGTTTACGGTAAGATTGGCCGCCCGCCCTATATGTACAAGTTCTTTGGTGGTTTTGGGACAGCCCTGTTCCAATTCCAATCTTACATGCAAAACCAAATCGAGCTACTTGGCCGTCTCGCCGTAAACCATGGGAGCGCCGGCCGCACTGCCGCTGCTCTCATGCTTGTATCCCTTATGATGGTCGCAGGCTGGCAGGGCTTGCCCTTTGCGCGCGCCCTCAAAGACCTTCTAGAAAAGTTTATGCCCGGCCTCAATGTCGAGAAGGAAGTCCTTCAATACTTCAATAAGGAATGGGGTAGCCCCCTGGCGGGCGAAGTCGTCAACCAGGGACTTGGCCGCCTCATGGGCCTTAACCTTGGCCAGCGTATTTCTCTTGGCGACCTGCCCGTGACCAATGCCGCAATTGACGCCATTGACATGGCCATCGGTGCGGGCAACGGTCCCTCTCAAGCTTTCGGTATGGGCGCCAACTTGCTCTTAGCAAACTCTGTTCACTCGTATAAGGCGTTGCAGCGCGAGGAATATGCCAAAGCCTTCATCGAGCAAATGCCAACCTCGATCAAGAATGTAGCTTATGGCATGTACTTTTGGCCTAATGAAGGCGTGGTCTCAAAGACACAGCGGCGCCGCTACATGACTCCCGAAGAGATCAGCCCTCTATCACAGGCGGCCAAGATCGCCGGCTTTGAGTCCACGGAAGTCGCGCGCGCGCGTGAGTTCGGTTACTGGGAGCGCCGTGCCGAGCACGCCATGGACTCCAAAGAAACCGGCTATCGAGACCGCCTAAAGATTTCCTTCGAAGAGTATATCCAGGCTACTCGTGACCGCAACCCCGAAGCAGCTAGGGCCGCCCTCCTCAAGAGGCAGAGTATCCTCAAGGAAATCCGCGAATTTAATGCTGGAAAACCACCCCACGAACGTATTACAATAGATGTAGCAGCAGCTTCCAAGGCCGCCCAAGACAATATGCGACCAGGCCAAACGATGCGGGGTGTCAATAAGCAAGCCCGCCAGGAAGTAAGAGACATAAGAAAGCTGCGCGAATCCTTTTAGGAGCCAGCATGTCTGAGCAAAAAATCTTCGACCAAAACGAAACCATCAAAACTTTGCGCGCCGAATTAAATCAAGCCCGACACGATATCCGAAAACTCCAAGCCCGCGAAAAATTCATGTACCGCATGAATGAGCACAAGCCGGCCACGCCCACATGGGTCTCACGGCCGCAAGCCAGTTCAGGGCCGGGGATGCCCTCAGTACTTCTTAGCGATTTCCATTGGGGAGAAACTGTTAATGCGTCAGAAATTGGTGGACATAATTCTTACAACCCTCAAATTGCTGAGAGGCGCTTGCGCCGCGTTGTCGATACTTCTATTGATCTTGCTGTCAACCACATGGTTTCTCCTGGCAACAGCGGGATTGTTGCCAATCTTGCCGGCGATATGGTTAGTGGAAATATTCATGCCGAGCTTGAAAAGGGAAACCAAGGGTCAGTGCAGCAGAACGTATTACACCTATCGTCGGAACTGGCAGGCGCGCTTAAGAAGTACGCCGACAAATTCGGCCGCGTGTACGTACCCTGTATCCACGGCAATCATGGACGCACTACAACGAAACCCGAATACCGCGCTACTGCCGTAAGCAATTACGACTGGCAAATCTATGCGTGGCTCCAGTGGTATTTCAAGGAGAGCGGCGATGATCGGATTACCTTCCACATTCCTGAAGGATTTGATGTCTTCTACAGTATCTATGGCAGAAATTATGTTCTTACCCATGGAGACCGCCTTGGGGTTAGCGGCGGCGATGGCATCATTGGTAGTATCGGCCCGATCATGCGTGGCGCCCACAAGATTTGGGAGTCCTATGGCAAGCTCGGAAAGCGCGTCGATACCGTCCTGATGGGCCACTGGCACCTACGCTGCGACCCACCAGACATCATCGTCAATGGCACGCTCAAGGGTTTTGACGGCTATTCGAATGGCCACCGCTGGGCAGTCAAGCCGCCCACTCAAGCTATGTGGTGGACACACCCACGCAACGGAATAACTTTTAGGGCAGACCTCTATGCAGAAGATGGAAAAGCAAAAACTGCGGCGCCGTTCACCAGACTTCCTTGAGAAGGGCCGCTCCCGTAAATACACAGAACGGGTTAAATCGCGCCGCCTTGAGTGGAATCGGGCGCGCCTGAGGGACGCAAAGGAAGAGCTTGAGGAATTTAAAAGGGGGCCATAATCGGCCCCCTTTTAATTGGTGCTGCGTGCCGGACTCGAAACCGGCTATTGGATGGGCTTAGAGCGCCGAGCCATTACACCGGTGCCTTCTCGTCTCCATCTCAGACCTTTGTTGGCCATGTGTCCTTCCACACCGCCGCAGCATTAAAAGGGGGACCATGACAGCCCCCCTTTTAGTTCACCCCTCTGCTGTGAATTGGCGGAAGCAGGCCGCCTCTCACCCCCTTAATATAACACTCCCAAGCTGCTTCCGCAAGGAGCGGTGGGGGGTTTAACCATGGGCAGGCAATGTGGCCGAAAGACGTGAGCGCCCATAACTGTTCCAACCGATGATTGCCACATACCAAGGTTGGCCGTCGTCGCGCGGCTCAAGTGAGAAAGTAAAGGTTTTGGCTTTGGTTCCACTAACAAGAGTGGCGGCGTCCCACCAATTATGGGTGGCGGCATCTGGTGAAAGTTCAAGATTGATTGGCCGCTTTGAATAGACTACTAGGTACTTGTCCATTTCTTCGGGAAAGGCGACCGCGTATTCGTGATCGTTTTGCGGTTCCTGCGGCTCAAGAAGGGCAGGAGGATCAAATTCTGTAAAGGAGGGCTTGCGGCCTTTGACGAAATGGTAGACGGCGCCCTCATATTGACCTTCCCACTTGTCCCACTTGCCCGTTGGACGGGAGCCAAGTTTGCCCCCCAGGTAGTCGAAGGTGGCTTTCCAGGCTTTTGGGTCCTGGAAATGGAAGGCGTACCACAAGACGGGATCAACCATTGTAAGGTTGCTGATACCACTCTTGGGCACGGTACCGCGCTCTACATCGTAGACGCTTATCTGGTGGGCGAACTTGGAGTAAGTGTAGGTGGTTTCGGCGCAGCGGGCCACAAACTTTAGGGCTGTCCAATAGTCGGGATCATTGGGATCGACTTGCCGCATGAAGGCGATCAGGGCTCTCAGGAGGAACCCTGTGCGGAACGAAATGAACCCACGCCCGAGGCGGCGGTTAACATCCTTACGCTTTACGAGTTGGCGGATACGGGTACGACAAGCATCGAGTACTTGTTGGTCGCCATTGACTTCATAAGATTGGAGAGCAAGGGCAAGGCTATGGCCTACGGCGCGCTCGCTGTCGGAAGGGAAGCGCGTAAGGTCTTTAAGTTCAGCGATGCGCATTTGGCCGGCCGCCTTAAGCCATTCGCGCAGGACCCAATCGCCTGTAAAGCGCCAAGCTCCAGCCACATGGTAGTGCCAGCCGTGCTGACTGTCACGCGCGGAGTATGAGGCTGGATTGCGGACCACGGAAAAACTTCTCCAGGAGCCGCTGCCATAAGGGGCTTCATCTAGGCCGACACGTTCCCAATCTAAATCATGCACGTAATCGAAGATGGCTTGAGGAAGAAGGATTGTTTCGGCAATAGCTTCGTCTAGGTCTTGCTCGTGGAAGGCAGGATCACCTGTGGCCACAAAGCGGGCATCAGGGTAAGGCCAGCCGCCAGTGCCGTTTGATCGCTTCCAGCGCAGTGGATCGTTTACAAGGCGGAAAGTTGTAGGCTTGCTGATTTCGGCTGGATATGTGGGAACCAGCTTGGGTGTCGTCGTGTGGGCAATGGGCGCCTCTTCAAAAGCCCAAGGACCTTCGCCGCAGGTAGCATACCACACGGGATCAACTACCGCTACGGGCGGAAGCTGGAAGGTGGCGATCATATTTGGGTCGGCTTTGTCTAGGTAGAGAACTTTTCGGCGCAGACCATTAAGGTCGTAGAGCGTATGGTTCTCCGCAAGAATATATTTGTTGTCTTCTTGACCAGTTGCGAAGTATTTGCTGCGGTAACAGGTGGCCGCAGCTACATCAGATGGTTTGAATAAGGCAAGTTTATTGATGGTAATGGCTTTTCCCTGACGCACATTTAAGTTTGTGTTTGTGAGGAGGATGTCGTACTCTTCAATGCCCAGGGAACGATAATTTGTTTGGTTCACTTTTAGCAATAAGTCGGGAGTAATTTTGCTGGAATACTCCCTGTGGTGAAACAAACTATTAGCCTTATCCCAAGCTATACCTCTGTCTAAACTAAAAGCTTTCTCATTTAGGAAGATGCCGGCATCTCTAACAAACACAGAAGGCTCGCGCAACGTCGTTTCATAAGTTTCTGGATCAGTTATTTTTTTTGTGGTTTCATCTTGAATTAGGCGCGGGTTGCCATCTCGCAGGGTGTAAGTGCGTACTCCCTTGGGGGCGAGCCCTTCACACATAAAGGTATACTTTACAAAGCGCAGGGAGCGGTCAGGGTCACTCCACCAACGCGATACTACTTCATAGTAGACGGGAATGGCCTTGTTGTCGGGGCCAAATAGGGCGAGGGAAGGGGTTTCGTGGTAGCGGCCGCGCGGAAGCGGCAGCACAAAGCTTACGGGATAAGCGGGAACGGGCTTACCGGCGCGCTCATAAACTTTAATTTTGATGGACATTTGTACCTCTTTGCCACATGGCGGCCTCGGCCGCGCGTCTACGTTTAAGTCCTCTTTGGGGGACACCCCCTGCCATTATCCATCTGGATAATTGGAAGGGCACGTCTTCCCAGTCAAATGCGTTAACTCTTTTTCTTAGGGTGGAAGCGGCTAGCTGGCCACTCCCAAGGTTGAAGGTGAAGGAAATGAGGGCGCCCTCTTGGAGGGGACTTAGCTCAGGATATATGAGGCGCCTCACGGCTTTCAAGGCTGTAAGCAAGTCGCGCTCAAGTAATGTTTCGGCTGTACTTACGTCTATAGGTGGAGAGTTAGAGGTAATGCGTTTTCCGTGAAGGTCGGTAGTTGCGCCCCAGCCAACGGTCCAAACGCCTGCGGGACACAAGTATGGCTTTAAGTAAAGCCCTTCGAATTCTTTTACAAGTTCTAAGCATTCTGGATGTATCAAGCACTGCGAGCCCTTACTAGAGAACTGGTTGTCCGATATCCGAATAGATAACCTAGGGCGCCACCGATGGCGTCACCAATGAATGAACCTAGGAGGATTGTGGCCAGGTTAGCCCAATCCTCGGGAAGGGTTAGGTCCATGCGGCTGATAACGCCGTAAGTGAAGGCGCCCGAGATAAAGAGAAACAACAGGACCAGGGCGGCACATGTGGCTGGCCTGATAAGGGCATTGAATCCGTCGATCCACTTTACGCCGACTGGTGCCTGTTGTTTGTAAATGGCTTTCATTTGTTCGCCAAAAGCCCGTACTTCTTCGATCACAAGGTTGGCTTGGATTTCTGCAAGCTTGCCATCAAGTTGCTTGTCTAACATCTTGAGTTGCAACTCTGATTGCATCTGCATGAGTTCAAGCTGGCGGGCATGGTCGCGGCTTTCGCGCACTTCCTTCCAAATGTCGGGAAGAAGCCCGCCAAATATACCAAGGATTGTGGAAATGGCCGCGCTGAAAATCATATGTAAATTGTAGCAGTTGTCTTGAGAGTTGTCAACTTAATTTAGTTTGTATACTTGCTTAGGGCCGCCATGCTTAGGGGGAACTTGGCCTTTAATTTGATGAAGATTTGAGCAGCAATAAGACGTGTTTCATGCTGGGCATCTGGCGGTAGGCGCAGATTGCAGACGCGGGCAAAGGCTGCCAAGGAGCCAGTCCAATACCATTCGGTCATGGTGTTTTGGGGAAGGACCATGCGCGCCATTTCAGGAGCAACCCCCGCCTTAATCATTGAGTTATAGAGGGCAAGGGCATCCCTCATGTATGTATGGAATTGGTTATCAAGTTTTGAAGGAAGGGGCATAGGAGGGCCGCTTCCCTGTTTCTTGTTAGTGGGAGCAGAGCGCCAGCTTATAGGAAAGTATAGAACGGGTTCTGTTACAATGTAACGTCGGCTGACCTCATTCATGACGAGGCCGACTGTGTGCTTGGCGAGTTGGCTGCGCACAAAGATCGGCGCCTCGATGAGGAAGGTGGCTTGGCAATGGGCGAAGGGTGTCCAGTGGTCGTGGCCCGCTAGATACTTTATAAGTTTTTCATCTTGGTCGTCGAGTTCTGATTTGTGTTTGCCGAAGGAGACGCGGGCCGCATTAACTACTTTTAGGTCGTCCCCCATCGTGTCTATAAGGGTCGCCTTCAAGACGCCAGTTTCCATTTTCGTCAGGTCCTTTGTAGCAGATGTCTGGTTGAAGGAAGCGTTCTTCAAGGAGCCACTTGTTATTGTGCGCGTCGAGGCACTGATAGATAAAACCTTTGAAGTCTTTCGGTTCGCTTTTGGTCCATACCTCGCCCACGTCTTGAATTAGGACGACGGGCGGGTACGGCACTTTCTGCAAGGCGGCGTCGGGCAGCAAGCTCACGGTCATGCCGGGCAGAAATTTCGGTTTGCCGTGCCATATCGCCATTGAGTTCTTCCTTAGAGTTGTAGATGCCTGTGATGATCCAGGTATATTCCCCGTAGGAGGGGGGAAGGTTTAGCGTTTCTGTGGGCAGGAGTTGCCAAAGATTGAGGCGGCCGAAACAGTCTGTTCTGATTTCGTGCGTTCCTGGCGTAAAAGCCATAGTCCCATTCCTTTGAGTTCGTTGTAAAGATTGGAGTCCTTGGTGAAACCTAAGTAGTATGTAATGCGTTTGATTTCGCGTTCAAGTTCTGCTGTCGTTGTTCGCGTACTTTTCATAATGTCGCCCCGCGCGGACCATGTATCATTATGGGAATTTCTAAGGAAGCCGTTTCTTTTATTATTAGAGGAAATACATCATCCCAATTCAATCCGCCCAGGCCACAACCAAGAGCAGGAATTGCAAGTGATTTGATATCATGTTCCTTTACAGCTTTTACAAGAGCCTTAAGGCCGGATTCTATATAAGATAGTTTTGAAGGGTATTTCCAATGAGTTTTAGTTGGAAAACTGATTATGTATTTCGGGTTTGTGACCAAACCTGTTTTGTGTACAAGAACATTTCCTACATTAAGTGTGTTATTTGCACAGGCAAGTTTGTATTCTTCAAAGCAGTTTGGAAACTTTATCTTAACTTGGAGCGCCAGTCCCTTTCCCATAACGCCCACACAGTTAACGGTATTGACGAAGGCTTCGCACGATGTTTCTAATATATTGGATGATGTGTTTTCAAGCATGGCGTGCTCCTTAAGGAAAGTGGGGTAGGCCGAAACCTACCCCACTCTTGGTTAAACCCCCCACCGTGGATAGCGGAAGCAGGCTTCCGAGCCACGTCCTCAGCTTAGCACAGTTCGCCGGCCGTGTCAAGGGCTTTCCGCTCTTCCCAATAAATATCGTGATTCAGTTTTTGCAGGTCAAATGACGGGAAGAGCGGCCCACTGCGCGCAATTTTGCGCCCGGCTGGTGTAATTATTTCTACCAGGTCACAGGCTTTGGTACAACTTGAAATGAGTTTCCACGCATTCCACTCTTTAATTGATCTATGGGGTTCATCGGTCCATGGCACATGGTCAAAGAATTCATAATGTAGTTCTTTACTTTTACGAATGCACCTCAAGTAAGCGTTACGATGAAAGTAAGATGAAACCAGTTGAGTGTCGCAATTTATGATCAGCATTACTTGTATACCGCTATTAAATCATTTTTTCCAGGTAAAGTGTGCGCGCGAATTTTCAATACTGTTCTTTCATGTTCGGTCGTGTTGAAGTTGCGGATGTCATGCCGCACAACCAAGATTTTTTCAGGACCGGCAAATTTTATTATGGATTCGGCTAATGTGTCACAGATTTTCAGCAGAATTTCCGGATCATCTATAACTGGTTCGTACCCTATTGCAAAAGTAATATAAGGTTTGGCATATTGACTTTTTGATGCCGGTTGCCCCAATACAATTAACTCAAAGTGCGCTCGCAATAACTCGTACAATCTGTTGTTCATTTTTGCTTGTGTACAATAATCCATCTTGATTTCCTTTCAAATTTTTATGCGTGGTGCCTGTGTCAGTTTAGCACGGTTCGCCGTCCGTGTCAAACCCTTTTTCGGAGCCGGCTTCCTCCCAGTACATATCGTGGTTCAGCTTTTGCAGGGCAAATGTTTTAAGGGGAGGATTGTTTCCGTAGATATCGCGCCCGCCCGGTGTGATAATCTTTACCATGTCGCCCACAGGAGTACAGGTTGAAATAAGTTTCCAGCCATTCCACTCCTTGGTTGATTTATGGGGTTCGTCTATCCAAGGCACATGGTCAAAGAATTCATAATGTAGTTCTTTGCTCTTGCGCCGGCACCTGAAGTAAGCATTGCGATGGAAGTAGGAAGTGGCGGTTTCAGTCTCATTGTTTATAACAATCACGGTGCTTCCTTCCTTCCTTTCACAAGTTCACTTCTATCAGCTAAGGTATGCAGTCTAACTCGTATATAGCTGTAGTCTGTTTCAGAAATGCCAAAGCCGCTTTCTGTACCACTTCGTATTACTAGAACTTTATCTTTGTTGGCAAAACCTATGATTGCCCCAGCCAAAGCATCGTAAGTGCATGCCAGCTTTCCGTCATCATCATTGTCATCGTTGTCCTCAAATGAGTTTGGATACATGATATTGAATGTTATATACTCTTCACCATACTCACTATCTGCTGAGGGAGCACCAAGCACAATTAAATCAAAGTGTTCTCTCAGGCGGTCGAATAGTCTGACGTTCATTCTGCGGTTGGCGTCAAAGGCCATCGTGATTCTCCTTTAGATGTTCTAAGTCTCGGAAGAAGTGCGCAGCAGCATGGACAAACTGGTCAGATTGTTCTATGCGCTCATGCATATCAGCAGCAGCGAGCACTAAAATTTTATCACCATGTGCATCTCTAATTAGTTTCTTACTAATTCTGCTTGCTGCCAGCCAAAGGAACCGCACATTGTTGTCCGGTATAGGCTCTACATATTCAATGTACTTTATGTTAAATTGGCTTCTGGCACTTGGTTTGCCCAAGATTATTAAATCAAAGTGGTTGTAAACAGCGGCGTAAATGTCAGCGAACAGGACACATTCCTCCTTCACAATCGCTTATGGCGTCGATGTCGTGCCACTCTACAGACGTGTCGGTGTCAATATTAATGGGAGTTAGTTTGGATGTGTAATCAAGAAAAGTTTCCTTGGTTACAACTTCTTGTGGTAGGTAGAGGTAGCCCAGGTCTTTGGCGGACTTGGATGGGTCGTGCCGTATGATGAAGGATACGCCTACGTAGTTGTCCCAATTGTCGTGAAGCCAATTCACGATGTCAGGGATTTCGTCAGGGGAGTAGTAGATTGTGACACTGCAATTTTGTTGGACATAGGAGCGCATCAAAGATTTGTAGCGATTAAGCTGGGTGATGGCGCTCTCATTATTGTACTCAAGTTCATTGGAACGTCCGAAGATTACGTCGTCCCACGCAACAGGAAAGGCCACAAGCATGCTGTCAGCCTCAAGAGGGTGGGGGTAGACGTGGTAACCGGCGCCTTCAAGAACCTTCAGAAGGGGGTCGTGCTTAGAGAAAGTAATGTTATTGAAGATGTAGCGGCCAATAGGCTTGTGGACACCTTCAGTTACGTCCATGATCTTGGACACGGTACCGCTTGGCTTGATGGTTGTGATGTTCTTTGGGTAGGGAGTGCCCAGTTCGGCTGCCATGCCAAAAGCCCCGAAGGTACACATGCGCTCAAGCATTGCATAGTCGTGTGGGTGCAAATCAGCTTGGACAATACCTGTGAGGCCCACACCACAAAGGCGGAGGAACTGGTTGTTCTCGTGCCAAGATGATTGCAGAATTTCATCGCGAAGATTAACTTGGGTTTGCCGATAGTTGGCTCTGGCGAGAAGATGTGCGCCGCGCCGCATCTCGGCACTTGAGTCAAACTTTGGCAAGGCGAGTTCACTTAAGTTGCAGAAGGACTTGTCGCCCAGCAAGATTTCACTGCAAGGGTTTACGCCTTCGGCCCAAGGTGCCCGGCGCCGCATCTCTTGCCCATTGATGATGCCTGGCTCACTGCCGCCACACTCAAGCATTAGTTGCATGACATTCAGGAGTTCTTGCTTGGTGGGTCGCTCCCAAAAAATCAGGGAGTTATTGCTTTGGGCGCGCTGCGGATTGCTTTGCCAGTATTGGTACTTGGCGCGGGCAAAACTTTCCCAGTCCCCTACTCCATAAGAGTGAAGGGCGATCTCGGCCGCCCGACGATTAGACAGGATGAAGCCCGCCCAATTGCAGATGTCCATTACATCTAGGGCACTCAGGAGTTGTCCGCTCTTGCGGTTAAGGATATTTGCGATGGCGAGAAGCGCACTACTGAGACGGCTATCTCCATCGGAAATCCAGCCATAATTTGATAGCCGTGTGCCTGCTGGACGTATTTCAGATAGATCGAGTTGTAGAACGCGGGCAGGCCACTTCCCAGCCAGGAGCTTCCCAATAGCTTTCGCCCATGCAGCACCGCTATCCCCAACTCTAATAGTCCAAGTCTTTGTGTCAGCTTCCCAGGTTTCGATGTTGTGCTCATTGCCGTCCTTCGTTGTGCGCGTGCTCCGAATAACTTTGATTTCTTCGATGTGGGTCCCGAAGCCATTGAGCATGCCGCCCGCATCAAGGCGGAAGCCCACACCACACCCCTGAAGAAGAAGCCAGGACAAGTCAACGGCATCGTGGATCGAGCGAATGGCCAAGTGGGAACAATTGAAGAGAGAGCTTTCCCGCTTCTTGCCTGTCTCTGTACCACCAAGCCACAGGATGCGGCCACCTGGCAGCATCTTGCGCTCTTTGAAGAACTTATAGAGTTCGCTTAATTCGGCTTCCTCGGCCGCATTTAGACTGCGACCAGCCGCCCTTTCCCAAAGCCAGCGCTGGTGATCAATGACGCGGCTAATAGTTTCGGCCCAGGTTTCGAAAGAACCATCAGGCTTCTGGCGGTTGTAGGTACGACGGGTAACTACTTGGGCGCGGGCACTTACCATTATTTTTTCATCCTTAAAGAGATTGCCTTACACAGGAAATTTTTATTGTCGATCTTTTTCGTAAAGGTTTTGTCTACAGTTAATTCGTAGCCGTCTCCACTGAGGCAAGCCTTTAATGTAGTCTCCATAACCTCTTTGCAGAACTTATTTTTAAGGACAGAAATGTCTACTAAGATTGCGTTCTTATCTGTCACGTTGTCTATGTCAAGAATCACTTTTGTACGCATTACACAAGGTCCTTCAAGTCTGGAGCTACATATTGTTTGCCCTTGAGTATTTTACCGGAGGGCGCTGTTGAAAAGTCTTTGGACATATTGGAGGCGTGAACTCTCATGAAGGCTGTATCGAGGTCAAGCTTGAGGTTTTCAGCGGTGCCCGCCACAACGTATGTAAGGTCAGCAAGTTCTTTTAGGAGGTGGGCGCGTGCCTCTTTTACTTTGTCGTCGCCGGCACCGCGCAAATTCTCAAGGGCTTCAAGTACTTCATCGCACTCTTCTTTGATGAAGCGGATGCGCTGCTTGATTTGGGCGTTTGTGTCGGGCACATTGTTTTGAAGGTGCTGGCGAACGCGCCCCTCAAATTCTTTTAGGGTGGCCACAAGTTCTGTTGGCTGTTGTGCTGTGTTGTCGCGCCACCAATACGGGGAAATGTCCAGGGTGCGTTCGATGTCGTGGGGTGTCCACATAGTACTGGTGTACGGCACGCCCTCATTGTCACTTAGACAAAGGTAGAGGGTCACGCTGTCCCGAAAGACTACGCGCTGCTGTACACACTCGTTGTAGTGTTGCCCCTTATCGTCTTCGTACTTGAAGAGGGACTGGGAGCCATCGCGCCCAATGATCTGGCGGAAGCGCGCCGCCGTCTTAATGCGAATTCCACTTTGTGTGAGACCCATGTTGACTACGTGCATATTACCTCAGATGAAAAATGTTGTGACGATGTGGCGAAGTCAGGATGTCGAGACAGGTTCCCAGGATAGCACCTTTCGGGTTCCGTGTCAAGCGTTTGGCAACTTGAAGCAATTTAGTAGGGCGGCCCCACAAGTGATTGAGAAGTCTTGCGTAAAAATCTAGTTGATTGAAGCCGCTCTTGGTGTAGGTGTACTTGCATTCAACGATGATGGGCGGGTGTTCTCCTAACATGATTATGTCTGGTTGGGCATAACCTATGCCCTCGTCGTCTATGTATTGTAGCCACAAGCTGGGCAAGATTTCGGAGTCAGGAAATAGGCGGCGCAATGCCCTAACAACTTTCTTCTCATAGTTAAGGCCGGCCTTAAGTCGCAGGCTTCTTGTCTTCGAAAGATTGAAGGGCGGCTTTGGTATAAAGGAGACTTCCTTTAAGCCGTGACCCCGTTTACGCCTGTCCAACGAATTGCTTTCCTTGTGTCGTCCACCCAAGCCAGAAGGCCCGAGGCAATTGCCGCTTCAATTACTTTGTCTATCTCGGCAGGGTGGCGCACCAAAGTTAGGATGGCACGCTTGGCTGCCGGTAGCGGCATAAAATCTTTCTTGTTTATTTCGCAGTAATCACGCACCGTAGAAGTGAGGCGGTCCATGACATGGCCCGCGTCCCGCATGCCAAAGGCTGCTAGTAACTTGGGCATGCTCTTCTCTATTTCAAGGAGCAAGGCGCGCGCTTCAAGCCAATCAGATTTAGTTATGAGGAGGTCGTCCCTGTGGCTGGCACTCACGCACATGGCAATCTTGAGTAAGTGGGCAGGACGGCGCGCCCCATATTCCCGCATCTTAGGGTCTGTGGGCGCAGGCTGGATGCCTTCACGCACATCTTCGCGGGCATAATCTTCCACCTCTTTTGAGGCAAAGGTGAAGCGGCCACGCATCATGGCAATGCGCCCAAGGTCCTCGCGTAGACGCTCAAGCTTGTCGTCTGTACAGGTGCCATACCAGATGTCTTGTTGCCCTCGCTTACCCGTGAAGTATACAGGGATTATGCGGGAAAGCAAGCCTTGTTCTTGGGCGTTCTCAGGCATGTTCCTAATAAATTCGGTGGGCACTGCACAAGAAATCCAATTAAGGCAAGGCCCCCGCACAATGTGGGTGCCGCCTGTCTTAAGGTCACTGCCCGCCGTAGGGTTACAATCCCATGCGTCCGTCAGAAAGGTATGTAAAGTCTCATTGGTTTTTGTGACAAGTACACCGAATTCGCGTGTTACTAGGGTTAGGGGTGCTTCATACTCGATATGGTCAAAGGTGTTGTCGTCGAAGATATTGGCTGGCGCCGAAATTTGGGACATGCGTACTTCAAGTTGCGGGCCGGTGATCCGCTCATTGATGATGCGCAAAGGCTTGTTGTTCTTGGGGTCTATGTAGCGCGACCAAATTCTTTTGTACTCTTCTTGCACATCTTCATTAAAGGATATGGGCGCAATAAGATTTGCATAAACTTTATTGTAGGGGATGGAGAGAGATTGTGTTTTGCCGATGCCGCTGTCACCAATCAAGCAGATATAGAGGTTTGGGCGCAGTCGATATGGCCCCATATCATAGTAGGCTTTGCGCCCTAGAGCACCTGCAACAGCACTGATGGCTGCCCATGTCCTGAATAGTTTTGGGCTGCTGTCTTCAGGGATTGCTTCCGAGGCAGCTTTGATAAAGCTTTGAAAGTTTCGCACTTTAAGCCTTCCATGGTGTCACTACATACTTCTTTGAGGGGTCGTCCCAAGCAAACCGTATATTGGAACGTACAATAAATAGGGCTTCGAAGGTATCGTCCTTGTCTACCCAAGCTCTAACCCATGGATGGCCGGCCCTGTGCCAAGCCTGTTCAATCTTGTGGGCAAGCGCCAAAGCATTGCGCCGAGTTATTGTGTAGTCCATTCTTTTAGGTCTTTCCAGTTGGGGCCAAACTCTGCCTTGGCAGGAATAACTACATCATGGCCGTTGATTGTCATTGGAACTTTAATCAAGTCTAGCAAAACGGGGATATACTTGTCAAGCAATTCTGTTTTCACCAAGAAAAGCCCGGCATCATGTACCTGTGATACAATGTGGATGTTCTTGTCGCGGCCTTCCAGGTAAAATTTCATATAGATTTTCTTGAGACCTTCATTGAGGGCATCACCAATTGTGCTTTGGGGTAGGTAGGCAACTCCCTTACGCAGTACGTCGTCGCCCCTTGTGTCTCCCCAAAAATAGCGGCGGCGGCCCATAGGATTTTCAAGCCAGCCCTTGCTTTGCAATTGTGTGGCCACATCGTCGTGCCACGCCCTGATGCCAGGAAACGCCCCCTTAAATAGGATATAAGGTTCGTCAGGATCATTGATGAATTCATAAGTGCCAGCTAGTTCTTCAAGGCGGGGCCGCCCATCGGGCCACACCCATTCCCAGCGCACGGCTGTCTTTAAAGGGACTTCCCCACCATAGTAAGTTGTCTGAAACTTGGTGGCCTCAGACAGGTGGATTTTAAGGTGGCGTCCAAGTGAGTGCGGCTTGAGTACATAGTTCGTGCCGTGTCCTGCGCGCTTTGTAAGGTCACGCCTGGAAAAGTGGCGGTAGTATATTTGCTCCGCCAGCTTCCTATTCTCCTTGGCATTTGAGGTCCATGCCAAATTAGGCCAGATTAATTTAGAGACTTCTGTGTGTAGGTCACCCGACAGACAAGCCCTTATGTAATCTGGATCATTAGAAATATAGGCAACGATGCGGGCTTCGGCTTGTTCTAAATCAATGTAGACAAAGCTGTAACCGAGGTCTGCTTCGAATGCCTCGCGAATTTCTTTCGTGATGTTCTGGCCGTTTGTTCCCGTGTTATAAGCATTGGAGCTTGAGGAGAAACGGCCTGTCTCTGTACCCGCCACCTTGAAGGAACTGCGTAGGCGATGATCTGAATCAAGGTCGGTGGTCATTACGGCCACAAGTTTTTCAAGGTCACGTAGCCGCAGCAAGATTTCACAAAACGGGCGCGCCCGATCATACTCCTTGAGTTTTAGGAGGGCTTCCCGGTCCACTGATATCTTGCGCTCGCCCTGCTTAAAAGAATAGATGGGCTCAAGGTACATGCGCCCATAGAATAATTCTTTAAGTTGCGTGGAAGAGCGGTGGTTGACGGGCTCGCCCCAGCACTCAGACAGTTTCAGGAACATGTTTTCAAGGGCAGCAATCCTATTAAGGAGGGACGGCACTTCCTTAAGTGGAGATTTGCTGTCCTCGTAGACTTCGTGACGAAATGACTTGTCGTGAAGAAGGGCATTAACTTTGTCTAGGTTAATCTTGATGCCCTTGCGCGTCATATCAAGGGACATGTCATTCAGCACGAGGGCGCGCTCATATACTTTTAGGGGGTAGCCACGCTTCTGTGCTTCTTCTTTCAGAGTGTCCCAAAGGCGCAAGGTTATACAACAGTCGAGACCGTTGTACATCCAATCTATGTGTTCCTTTGAAGCTACGTCAAGATACTTTGTGTTGAGTGTAATCAACGGAAAGCCTCTCTGAATTTAGAAATGAATTCTTCAGGTGTCATATTGGAGGGCCGCTTGAACCATCCATGCCCAGGTATGCCTACCCCTGCTAATTCAAGCACAGGTATCTCGGGGGACTTCGAAGTTTCTTCAATCGCTTGTCGCAAGCGAGATACGTCCGAAGTCTGGTAAAGGTCGTCGTCCATCTATGAAATCCAGGAGGGCTGTGCGCACAAGCTTGGGATCAAGGAGAGCCCAAGTGCACACGGTTTCGAACAAGTGATTATACTTGATCCAGTGTATGGCCTTGTCTTTTGCAATCTTATCTTGTGTTGTTTCAGGATTTAAAAGAGCGTCATTGAGAGCTTGGTCCAGGACTGCCCGCCACAAATTGACTTCACGCAGTTCTGTGTTGTCGTGGATTGGGGTGGGCAGGTGGCCAAATAGTTTTACTCGTCGTATTTGGGCGTCTTCTTTCTCAGGTGTTTCCAAGATACTTCATCCAAGTAAAGGCTGGCTAGGGTGTCGAGACCCTTTTTTAATTCAGGTTCTATTGCGTGATGAAGCAGCATTGTGTCTTCATTGCGCGGCCAGCGGGGTACATTTATTCCGTTTCGCAGCAACCACTCCCGATCATAGTTGGAGTTGTGGCCAATGAACGTCAAGCTTTCATCAGAAAATAATTCACTTATGAGGAGCTTGGCGTCACGCTCGGCTGTATAGGTAGGCCAATAGTTGCGGCCCGGCCTGTTGTGCGAGATGAACGGGACCACGAATGCCGTGTCTGAAGAGTTGGCAAACCCTATCATAGTCATCTGCATGAGGTCTTTAGGGTCTGTCTCAATATCGTATACAATGGGCCGCTTCTCTTGGCGCAGCTTCTGGAAATGGTTTCTGATATCGGCAAGCTTATCGGGCACCAAGATGGTGCGGTTGTAAACCTTTATGGTTTTGTCATCGGAGTTTAGGACGGCCTTCCGAATGTCGTGATAGAAGTAGACACGGTTGGGCCGGTGCCGCAGGATGGCGGAAGGGTGGAATGTCCCAATAAATTTTACGGGGAAGCCAAGGTGCTCTGAAATTTCTATGTTGCCCCGAAACTTGGAGATACCATCGTAGCCGGCCACTGCCCACAAGGCAATGGAGCCCATGCACACGACAATATTGGGGGCAAATTCTTGAAGCTCTTTCTTTAGGCGCTCAAGCTCATGGTGATAGTCTGGATGCAATAGTTTGCTTCCGCGAAGAATTGGTGGGGGGTTTAACCCCGTCTCCTTGCACCACTTCTTAAAGCCTTTGGCCGTCATGAAGAAGTGTTCGACCTTATTGTGAGGCGGGCGCGTCGAGAACACATTGCCCACAAGGCAGTCCGCGCGCTCAATGCCCAATTGCTTCAGGGTATAATTGAAGAGCGCGCCACTTGGCCCCACGAGCGGGACCTTGTGTACGTCTTCTTCATGGCCCGGCGCCTCTGCGATGAAGGCGATGCGGCAGGGCTTCTTACTGGGGAATTGTGAGGGAACAAAGTTAGCCAATGTGATAACCTTGTTGGATTTCTATAGTACGGTCCAAGGTATTAAAAAAGGTTATTGTATGATTTATCAATGCGGCCAAATTAGCTTTTGTTACAAACAAGGCCAGACAAATGGTATTAACTTCTTTATCTTTAATAATTGGCAGATCATTTTTTCTGTAAGGACATGCCACAATATCTGTTGCAGCTAACGTATAATGCAGACCTGTTGCCAAATCCTCCAACTCTGCATCAGAAAGACTTGAAGAAGCAATTTCAACCATCACATTTAAAACAGAAGGTACATCAATTGTTTTAAATATGCTGAAGGAATAATATGATACTTGTTGCCCAATACTTTGCATCAAACAATTTCCTCTTTGCATCTGAAAGAGTGGACGGGGATTGCTCCCCGTCCATATAGTAGGGAGAGTCTTATGAGCAAGGATAAGGACTTGCACCTTACAATCCCGGAGGGATGCCTGCCTATGGTCCTTGCATTGGTGGGCGTTGATTGTAAAGAGGCTCAACGCCCAAAGCCTCAGCCGCTAGGCTTCTGCTACTCCTAGCGACTTACTCTTTACTCGTCGGGGGATACGCGCTCGATCTCGGCGCGATCTTCACCGCGCGTGGTCTTCGTGACCTTTACGGTGCCAACAAAGCGGCGGCCAACAGCCTCTTCGAACAGGCGGCTATAGGACTTCTTCTCCTTGCCGTCCATAACGTCGAGACCAAGAATATCCGAGAAGAAAGCGGAGGCCATATAGCGGGCCTTCTCAGACATCCAGAAGCGGTGCTTGATCGTGCGATAGTTGTTGAGCTTGGAGGCGTCAACGTCGCCCGATAGTACTTCCATGGCCTTCGCAGTCACGTCTACATAAGGCGACTGCTTCTCATTGGACATTACACCACCATCGTAGCCCGTGATTACGAAGCGGTACTGTCCGCGCTCAAGGGTTGGGGGTGCCTTAAAATCGGCTGCTGCGTCATTAAGGAAATCTAGGTTGCTCATGTTCTCTCCTGGTTAGCGGTCGTCGTGACCGTGGTTGCAGTGTGGCACAACCCCGGCGCCGTGTCAAGCGAAAAATCGCCGGGCCGGCCGGCCTTAACTCTTACGTGTAAGCTTGTTGATAATGTTTGCTAGGTCTGGCTCCTCTTCAGGTTTCAAAAGATCGGGGGCGGAAGACTTTAGCTCCATACGGGGATCGCCGCGTGTCTTGATTACGACCTTTTCTTCTTTGCCCACAAGCCGCTTCTCTACGCGGAACACATTATTGAAGAAGCCACCGACACGCGCCGAGAAATTCCCTGTAAGAACGGATGGCATTTCTTTTGTGGGGCCGTCCTCCGAAGAGCGACGGGTATGGGCAATCAAGATGAAGTTGCACTTGACGGCTTCCGAAGTTACATAGGCAATAAGTTCTTGTACGTGGCGGAGAGCATCGCCCCAATCAGGTTGAGATAACTTGCTGTTGGAAGGTTTGCCACCCTCACTGAGGGCTTTACGAATAGCAGCATCACACATGAATGAAGCGCCATCAATAACGAGGACATGGTTGTTGTCCCAATCAGAAACTTTGCCAAGTGACTCTTGGGTTTCCGGGTCGATCCACTCACGCATGACAAGGCGCTTGGCCAAGTCAAAGGCTTTAGGCCGCGCCGGGTCATCCACAAGAGTTACATAGTGGATATTGGCCGCGCCCTCCCCCTTAAGGTAGGCATTCAGAACGTCGAGGCCGTTGTCGAAATCCAGGACGCGCACCTGATAGCCGGCATTTGCGAGGGAGGCGATCATAGAAGTTTTGCCGGCGCCCGGTTCGCCCACAAGGGCAATCTTGGCGCGGCTTTGTGACTGATGTTTAGTATATGCTGGCATGTTTTGTTCCTATTTCATCGAGGTTTATTTCGGCAAAGGGGGCAGAGATGCCCGGCACAAGTAAGGCCGAGATTTGAACTGCCTCTAAGGGGGTTGCGCCTGCAAACATGGCGGCCTTTGCTGCCAAAGCGCCACTACCCTCTGCATATAAGTAGTGGCCGTCAGAAGTATTTGAGGATAGCTGGATTAGTTCGTCGCCCGAAGAGTAGGTGTAAAGGTTGCGTAAGCGCAGCTTGTCACCCACGTAGTATTGTTCTATGACTAGGGCATTGAGTTTTGAGGAACTTTCCAGGTCCATTTTAACGGCCTTCAATTTTCTTGAAGTTAATTGTTTTTGAATGTGGTCCCAACTCATATTAAGGAAGCCATAGTAGCCAGCAAAGCCCGCCACAATAAGGAATTTGTCTTTGCCCTTTTTCCTGGAGGTCCAGCGTATCTTATGTTTTGCATTATAGATTGGGCCAACCATGCGCCCATCCACAAGCCCGCTATCACAGGCCATGCTGTTAGTTTTTGAGGAGTAAGCAATCACAGTCAAGACTTGCGCCCCGTCGGATTAGGTAGGTTTCGCCACTGTTTGCCGAAGGCGCTCATGCAAGCACTCTTCTCTTGCGCAAAGATTACCCATACGGTCCAAATGTCGTCATCATCTACGTAAACTTCAAGGACATTGCCGGCAGGAGTAAGGGCTGTGGCCACCTGAATTTCCTTAGATTCAATTTGGGCATTGTATTCTTCCAGGGAAATGCAAGGCAGTCTCTGTTGGGAATTTGCAATGGACGCCACAAAGATTGCGGCGATAAACAAGACAATGCCCATAAGGGCTGGAATATATTTAGGGTTTATTAGCATAGACGGTTGCCTCCTTTAAGAGGGTTGGGCGCACCATAGGAAGTTGGCTGCACAAGTAATTGTATTCGCAGGTGCGGCCGTACATTGTGCAGGCAGTGCGGTTCATAGGCCAGTATTGATCACGAGTATACATGTCGGCTTGGTCCATTGAGTTTAGTGCATCGCTTTTCCACTCGTCAAGGCGGCCATCATCCTCTACATAGTCAAAGAATAGGCGGCGAAACCTTGTGGAGTTCACGAGGACAATTGCAACTTCGATGCAGATGCCCGCAACAGGAAGCCCCATTGCCCGTAAGGCAAATACATACCCTTGGACTTGGTTATCTGGAGAGTACGAGGATATATAGGTCTCTGAGATTTCTTTTGTTGTGGTCTTGCGATCTATGATGTAGAGTTGGCCGTTGAAGTAAGCAAGTGCGTCACACCAACCGCTAAGCCGCTTACTAGAGATGGGAACTTCAAAGCGGAATTCAAGGGCCGGCTGCTCATTTATGTAGGCTAGTTCGAAGGGATTGCCAGAAAAGAATAGGTCGTACCATACAAGTGAGCGCACAAGGGTTTCGATTGTGCGGGATGTGTCGCGCGTAACTTCGGCAGTTAAGTACTTGTAAGTGCTCAGTAAATAGTAGATTGCGCGATTAAGCGCAACGCTCTGAGAGTAATGTTGGGCCAGGGCGTGGTTGTAGATGGCGATTGCTTCGTGGTAGGCATGGCCAAAGGTGGTGGCATAGTTGGGGCGCCGGCTTAAAGTCAGTTCACCTAAGGCACCTAGCTCTTCCTTGTAATGGAAGTATCGGGGGCACCTTTGGAGGGAAGAGAGTGAGGACACGTCATAGACGTGCCTCACTCCATCCTTCATTTTTTCTGGCTTAAGCATCCATCAGCCTGTAGCGGTAGGCAAAATCGGGCTCACTCATAACTGAGATGTGGCCTTCGAAATCGCGGACAATGTATTGGCCATTAAAGATTTGGCGCAGCATGCCGGCTTCATCTTGGAGGAAGTAGGTTCCGTTGCGCACGATTACATCCGAAGTTTCTACAGACGGAAACCACTGGTATGCAGAGACCACGGACGTATTGACTGAGGGAATGTAACGCTTCATGTCCATCTTGGTAGCCCCATTGTGTTTGCGATTAAGGAATACTTTACTGTGTTAGGCGCAAGTTTCTTTACATAGTGTTCCAGGTGTTGTCTGGTAATTTCATAAAGGCTTGTTGGGATGCTTCGCTCGAACTCCTTTCTTGCCCCAAACAGAACTGAGGAGTAATTGCGGTGATTACGGTTTACATTCTCCGCAAACATCTTATCACTTGCATTAAGATTGTTGCACAAAAAGTTGTAGAGTACGTTTACCTCCATAAGAAATTGTGTCCTGTACTTATATTCAAACTCTTTGAATTTTTCTTGAATGTTCCTGGGCATGTAACCAATTAGGTCGTCTTTGTCGGGCGCGAAGATAAGCGCCACCATATGTTTTTCTTTATTCCAGGTGAATGCATGCCGGTGGCGCAGCAAATACCATAAAGTTTTTAGCTTATAGGACTCATATGTAAATCCCATTGGACAACCATATACATCGAATGAAATCACGAAGCCTTCTTGGTTCTCTCCTTCTCTATAAAAATCTAAGTCAGGAACGGTAGAGCTATTGCTATATTTTTTAGTAATAATATCAGGACGTGGAAATTCTGCCGATATGAAAGGATCGGCATAATATACACCAGTAATCATGTCGCGACAAGCCAGCAAAACCATGCGAGGGCGAGCATGTTCAATGACTACTTGATTTTCTGGCGAACAAAATTCAAAGATTGGCATAAGCTTATTACGAAGCATGCTAGTTATACATTCAGTTTGTTCCTTTGATAGTGGAATGGTGTTAACCATTTCAGAAATGTCGGTTACACCTGCTCGTGTACACCACACAAGCTTGTCATTTAGGAGGACAGGATGTACCATGCTGCCGTCAAGCTTTTCACGAAAAATATATTTTTTGTGCCAGGGCAGGGCTTCAATGGGTTCACGCTCTCCGACATTGAAGAATTTATGGAAGGGCCGCCCGATAATCTTCCCTGAATTTGTGTCAAACTTTATGCCACGGCATTCACGTTCCATGGGTGTATGGAACATGGTACTATCTTGATAGATGTAATCAATTGACGTGATGGGGCCGTTTGTTTTTACTGCAAATTGCGGCTTGTTCTTGATGTGCGGGAGCACGTCGTCGATTGAGTTGATTACGGGCGGGGTTTCCATAGGTTGTCCTAACGTAAAAGCTGTTCGATTTTCTCAACCACATACTGCATGCTGTCTTCGATGGTTAGGTTAGGAATTTCGCGCACATGGCCGGAAAGGTTCTCATAATCCTTCCAGAGGCCGCGCATTGTGTAGTATAGCACAAGTCGCTGGCCGTTGTCAAGCTCCCTGAAACCGTCCGCTACCGCCGGCCGCCATGGATACATGACGAATACGAGATCATAAAAGGTTTCTGTTTCACGGTTGGCATCAACTTGTTTGCGCTGTAGAAGTTTCAGGGTTTCATTTGTACTAAGTTTGTTTAGCAACGAGTAAGCAACTGCATCCACAATTGTTCGGTCATGAACGCCGGCAATGCGTGCATTAATGAGTAGTCGATTTTCAATAAGTTCTTGTAAGGCACGATGCGATGTGTAATCGAGGGTACGCGCCGTGGCCGCAGTTACACCATGGGATTGGTGGATAGCGCGGGCCGGCGACCCAATGAATGGAATGTTGTAGTGATTGGCCACATAGGCCGCAAGGGTAGTTTTTCCTGTGCCATGTGGACCGCTGAAAGCAATGCGCATTCCCTTTAAGTTTAGCATTGGTGTTTCCTTTCGGTATAACCCCCCACCAGAAATGGCGGAAGCAAGTTGGTAGCCCCGGCAGGATTCGAACCTGCACCGCGCTCTGATCTAGAGCTTCCACGCTTATAAGGCGTGCGTTCTGCCATTAAACTACAGGGCCGGCTCGTCGAAGAATTGCAGCAGCCACTCGGCCATTTGCCTCATATGATCTTTCGACAAGTGCCACGTCATATTGACGAGACCTGTGTTGAGAACTAATTTTGCTTCATTGGTTTCTGCTACATGGGTTAATTTTAGAAAACAAGAAGAATTCCCTTGAAAAAATTGTAGGTCCATTTTGGTTTTACTATCAATATTCATTTTTGTCTTCCTTCAAAAACATGAGAGCCCTCAACTCAACGATGCGACGCGCGCATGCCTCTAGTTTTGCTGTTCCAAAAAAGGTCTTTCTACCTTCGTCGCCAACCAGCGTGAGGTGAACTTCCCACGTTCCATCCTCGAACGACTGTATAACCCAAACGCCCGGAGGCGAGCCCGGCAGGGCGGCGTCAACAAAACCGGTGAAATTTGGGGCGATCCAGATGGCATAAGCCTCCCCCGGCTTTGAACGGAACACGTCCCCGTTATGGCGTTCACGGCCGCGCTCTCGTTTCAGGCCGGCCGGGACCAAGCCGAGAAACAAAGCGATGTCGCCGTTGAGTTTTACGCTTGGCTTTGTAATTTTGGAGAGCGCGTCGATGATGTTATTTGCTTTCATACCTTCTTCTCCCCTATCTGCTTCGCCACCCACTCGCGCACTACGCGCCAGCGAATGAGGGTCCAATGGTCGCAGTCGTCGGAGTACCCGGATCGGCTCATGATACACCTCTGATCCACTCCTGAACCGCTTTAGCCGCCTCAACATACTCACGACTCGGCGTCTTTGTTACCTCCTGCCCAGGGCGATACGTCTCCCATATGCGTCGGCGTAATCCTACTGGCAGCGCAAACCAGTGCTGCTTACACCCCCATAACTTTGCCGGAACGGCCTTCGTGCAGCCGGGCCAGTGGCATGTGTGTGCGTCGGATCGGCTCATGACACGCCTCTTATTAGTTGCCACAAGTGGTGCAGGCCAAATACGACGTAGAGGCCGAGGATGAAGGTCACAAACAACCACACCCCATCCGACGGTCGGACGGCGTATGCGCCTCTGTGAACGTCGGCTATGTCGTCCTCAGTCATGACACCCTCCTTAGACCAAGCAAGGTCAGCGCGGTCTGAAAGAACAGTTCGTCCGCGATCTGTTGTTCGGACGGTAGCTCTCGCCACGGCACCATACACGCGTGCAGCTTAGCTTCGGGGTCATTGAGTGGACCATAGCGCCAGCCCTCGGCCGCTTTGCGGCGCACCCAATCGTTGTGTAATCCAACGGCGCTACGAACCCGACCTTCGGCGATTGCGCGGACATCATCAACAGTGCTCTGCCATTGCAACTGAAGAGCGGCGTATGACAGCCCTTGGGTATGGTCGCCTATCGCTTGACAGTAGGCGTGGTTGAGATCGTGGCAGATAGATGCGATCTGCGCGATGGACAGCTTCATGACTTCTTTTCCAGTTCCGCGATCAGGGCGTCGGCGATGCGGACTGCAAAGTGGCTATCTAGTTCATTACCAGATGAATTTTGGTTGCTAAGAAGTCCCTGCAACGCTGCCATAGCAATCCACTCTCGCTTGGTCAGCGGCGCGTGTGGAGGGGCGGGGGCGCCTGGGACAGTGTTAAATCCTGCCCGTCCGCAGGTGCAGACCGGCGGTTCTAATACAATGAATGTGTACTTAACGGTGTCACTGTGTTGCCACCACCATACGGCGCAGTCTCTGGAATGAAAGGTCATAGTTATTTCTCCTCTTGTTTAACTTTTGATACAAATGAATCATACTCATTGGCCATGGTGCGCATGGCCTTTACAGCGTGTCTGATTTTGTCACGGTCCAAGGCTTCCCCGAAACTGATTACGGGCCAGCGCGCGGCCACGTCTGCCAGGGCATCAGCATGTTCCCGCACAAAGCGTGAGAACTTATAAGGATCGTGTTCAGTCATGACCTATTCTCCAACTCCATTTTTTTCTAAGTCATTCAGATAGTTAGTGATCCACTCTTTGAGGGCAATAAGGTCATACTTGCTGAATAAGATGTCGAATTGAAATACTGTGGACCAAATGACTGCCATGGCAGAAGTTTTGCCATAACGCATGAGTTCAATATTCGGTTTATCTTCTTGTTCTGCTATGAATAAGGAACGGCTTGAGGGATTGATCATGTGCTACCTCTTGAGGTAAGGGTGGGTGGGCAGCCCCTGCGAATTTATAGACTGCCCACCCTAGGCGGAATAGACCATAGAGATCGCAGGCCCCTATGATCTTGCGGCCCGAATAAAGACGGGCCGACCACCTTAATAAAACTTATCTTCTTCGCCGGCTAGGTGATGCGCAACGGGGAGCCCGTGCTTCCGCCACATTAGCACAACCGATGGCCGGTCGTCAAGCACCAAGTCCGGCCGCCCATAGGCCGCTTCGATCTGCCTAAGGATTTCTTCTTTGACGATGTGGTCTGGCCGGAAATCTTTATCTCTCCGCATATAAAGTGTAGAACAGTAATTGTATACATTTTTTAGATATGCGTCCAGCCAATCATAAGTAGCTTCTCTGTGTTGTTCAGAGCGTCCGGTCACAAGAACTAGAGTGGGACGGGAAGCCGCTGCCATGGCTGCATCCAGAAGAAGGCCGAGCGCCGTAGGTTTATCTTGTGGGATGCCCTCAAAGAAGGCAGGCCAATTCTTCTTGCCCTGTGTCACATGGTGCAGGCGATGCTTGATGTCGGCCAGAGTGCCGTCGATGTCACTGACAATAAGCATCCTATTGCTCCTTAGGTTGTGCCACGCCATCTTTATAGCCCTCGTCATAGCCTTCATCATAACTGTCTTCTGAAGTTACTTCTGCTTCTCTTGTGCCATCTCGGTAGCCCTCGTTATAAATTTCTTCATAATCCTTTTCCACGGCTTCTTCACAGATTTCTTCAATTGCCTTAAGAAAGGTTTCTTGTTCACCGGAAACAATAGTCCCAATGAAGCGCACACCTTCGTCGGCAACCAAGTTTAGGTGCACAACTCCTGATGGCTGCAAGTCTAGTTCAAACTTGGGCATGGGTTTTCTCTAAGGGGGCTGAGAAGAAAGAGCGCGCCTTATCAACGGCGATTTTTGATAAGGAATTCAAGGTGTTACGAGCGCCCTCGTCAGAGGGAAATTCGCGCAGGTGCCGTAGAAGTTTGCGCGCCTTGTTAATTTCGTAGCGCCCCGCCGCCGCATAGGCTTTGGCGCTCTTCTCATTTTGCTTGGCTTTCTTACTGGTCTTTTGCTTCGCCATGAGTACCCTCCGCAGAGCCTTGTGAATTTACAGTATCTTCAATTACAAGTGTTGTAGTAATTAAGACATAAAAACTAAGCAAGTTCACAAGATAAGGCAACATAACTTTAAGCACAGCAGGAGCTTGGGTACCGTGAGTTTTTACAGACGGTACCACAAGATACAAGGATAGGGCGGCTAACAGAATGTCAGGATATTTGCTGCTCTCCTTATTGTGCATCTTGGCGAGGTACTTGCTGAGTTCTTCAGCTTCTTCAAAAACATCCTCAACATGTTTTTGAATATCTTTTGGGGCAAGGCAGTGAACAACATCAAATGCTTCGACAGACTCAGGTGATTTTGCAAGGATGTGGTCTACGATTGTACCCATAGGAGTCTCCTTAAGATTTGGTTTGAGCAGAAGCTTCACTAAACTTCTCTATTAAGTCTTTGTTTACAAAGACGGTCCCGGCCACCGACAAGTATAAGTGCAGTAGATTTGCGAGATCAGGCGCCATATCTTGAATAGCCTTGGTAATATCAGCAAGATTGTTACTGTGTGTCCGTTCAACTGCCAGCAAGAAATACAGCGCCATTGTGAAAGCAAGCACATCAAAATGCTCATTGCCTTCGAGTTCTGCCTTCGTAAACACTTCATTAAATTTATCGAAGACACTTACCCCTTTCTTGTATATATTTAGGATGTGGCGAGCTACATTTTCGCGCTTGATGTCGTGAATTGACATTACAGTTTCAACAAACTCCGGCGCCCTATCAAGAATAGCTTCTACAGGGGTAGTCATTCTGTTTCTCCT
>FRDC01003701.1_pt1 | contig 47606 bp, 51 predicted proteins | sample 1106171 | NCBI WGS metagenome assembly FRDC01 (sample SAMEA3930566, study PRJEB13176) | freshwater metagenome | biome: Drinking water system; feature: drinking water; material: water | place: Singapore | collected 2014-12-20 | reverse complement strand
GCAATCCTCGTCCTACCGAGTAACCAGGTGCCGGCTGTCACCCGACTGCTTCCCAATATCGAAACAGCCATCACAACGCTGCAACCAGCCTCTGTGATCGAGATTCCGATGCAGTGACATATTTATGAGAACACGCTACAGTTTTGCCAAGATGAAAGGACGAGCCAATCCCTATCGGTCTCGCATCAAGCAGTTGGGGGCACGACGACCGACAACACAATCACCGCAGGAGCTGGAAGACTATCTCGATCTCCATGATGCTCAAGCAGCCTTGGCCGAAGTAAGAAAGAAGGGCACGAAAACACTCGAGGCCGTTATCAAGAAACTTCGTCGCCGATGAACATGGGCTCAGGTCTCGCATCCCCCCAGCAGACGCCACGCCCACCGGCCACCCCTCCCATGCCACTCCAGAGCCTATCCCTCTTAGAGCACTAATCCTTTTGGCGAATCATCACCCGCTAGCCTATTGACTCACCATGACATCATGCACCTTAACGCCATGGAAGTGTTTTCCCCAAGAAGGTAGAATGTCTTTTGCTTCCGGCAGCCAAAACCTCGCGGTCAGGTGGGCATGCGAGTTAATCCACGCTGTTTCCTGGTCGGTTACAGTCTTCTATTTCTTCTCGCAATTCTGGATGGATGCACTACGCCGCGCCAAAACTTTAACCTCCTTCCCATTGACTCAACCACCCTTCTGCTCAGTTATAACAGAAATGGGCCATTGCGCCCGTCAGATAGAGACTTCCCACCAACTGAGTTGGAATATGTGGACAACTATGTTTCCTATCGGTGTGCACAGATCGCTCAAGCGAGGGGATTCCCACACTTTGCTATCTTGCACTCCCATCAGACCATCGCAACCCAAACACTTAGAGACCGTCCCTTTTTAGTGGATTGTGGTGAAGATAGCCCCTGCCGTTATACCTACTCGATTACAAAGCAGGTGATTCTAAGGCTTCTGAAGGAGGATGCGCCGTTTCCTACTGGATCATTTCTTGATGCGAAGCAGGAGTTCCTTCGTCTCACGTCACAATTCGGCATGAACGAGCAAAGTATAATGCCTCCTCACAGTAACCATGTACCTTATGGCCCAAAGAAAGACAGCGGAACTGGATTCCAAGGGTATTCTGAACTACGATTGTCAGATGATCGATTTAAGATTGCCTACGAAGGAGGGCACGGTCTTCTTACAGAGTTACGATTGTATTACCGAGCGGCACAATTGACCCTCCAAGCAGGCTTTGACTACTTCATGCTCCCAGAGTACCAATCACCTTCCATTCTTCGACTTAGCTATCAGCGGACTGTTTCGAATACAGGGCGAACCATAAATTCTTCTGACTACGCACTTGGAACCGAACGATTATCTCTTCCCAATCTGACCGCAACTATTCAGATGGGAAAAGGTGATCGCCCAGTCGAGGGTCTCGCTTTCAATGCAAGAGATGTGATTCAGACAATTATGCCGTTATTAGACCCCCAGTAGGACAAGAAGAAGAAAAGGGGACAGGTTACTCTTCTGACGGCTTCACAGGCCGGCCTCCCGGCGCGGCAGCAGCTGATTGCCTCTGGCACCGCCCATTCATTATTCTCTCCCATGTGCGGATCATTTGCTCAATCCTCACTGTGCCTCACCATCGGAGGCTGGGATGGGACAACCTGAGTACGTCTTTCATCGAGTTGAAGATCAGCGGGAACTGCAACGGCTCCGGACGATCGAACAGGTGTTCGATCCTGCAAGCCGTCGTCGTTTGTCGGCCACCGGATTGAAGGCCGGTTGGTCTTGCCTGGAAGTGGGGCCAGGTGCCGGATCGATCCTCCGTTGGCTCAGCGAGGTGGTGGAGCGGACTGGACGAGTGGACGCTGTGGATCTCTCCACAAAGTTTCTGGGTGGCAATGACCTCTCCAACGTGACGGTGCACGAAGGCGATATTCGAACTCTGCCCATCCCCGATTCCACCTTCGACCTCGTTCATGCACGCTACGTGCTGATCCATGTCCCCGATGTCGACGTCGCCTTATCGCGGATGCTGGCGGTCGTAAAACCTGGCGGATGGCTCGTACTTGAGGAGCCGGATTTTTCCGGCTCCCGTGGCGTGACAGGCACCGCTGCGCAACTCGCCGCCGTCCAACGCGTCAATCTGGCGATTACGGTGATGTACGACCAGCTCAAGATGGATTACCAACTGGGGCTGAAACTGCCGGCCCTCCTGCAACAGAGAGGATTGAGCTCGTTGACGGTCGAGCATGACGCACCCCTCTCCCCTGGCCGATCCGGTATGGCGACGATTATGGGCATGTCGGCACTGCAATTGCGCGAGAAATATCTCGCCACCGGTGTGGTGACCGAGCAGGATCTCGATCTCTACGGCCGTTTCGCCGACGATCCGGAGTCCTGGGCCATCTATTATGCGACGGTGGCAGTGACCGCGCAGAAACCTCGATGAGAAGAAGACAAGGGGACAAGCTACTCTTCTGATTGCGGAACGGTGTCAGGCCCCATATCCCCAGCCCATCATCGGAATGACAAGGCGAGCGCGCGGCAGTCCGGCTCCTTTGTCGCCTCCCCGCCCCTCACCGCTCCCTGCCTAAGTGATAGATACATGTCTGACTTTGCGCTACACTTGCCGCAATACATCTAACATCATCGGCGCCAATGGCGATCCCAAACCTTCAAGAGGTTGCGAGAGTGGGTGATTCTTCCGCCCGTGCTCAGTTTGCTCTGCTTCTCCTGGTCCTCTTTCTGCTCGGTTCGTTCGTGTTCTCCTCATTCAATCTGAGTCGAAGCCCAGCCCACGCCGCAGGCGGAGGTCAGACGAAGTTTCAGCAGATCTCGACGCAGTTTATCGCGGCGTTGAGCGATCCAGGTGCGACCTCCGGGAACGGCGCGCAATTGTGGGGCCTGTGGCCTCTTGACCCGGGGCCTCGCGGCGTTGAACTGAAGAACTATCAACGGTTGAAAGATGCAGGTGGCGTTGCCCCGGCGCGCTGGACATTCGACGGCACGGACTGGTGGCTGGAGGAACACGGCTTGATCATGGAGCAGCCGATCTTTCCGCTCGCTCCCGGCAAATACCTGGTCACGGGCGCCCGCAACGTAACGGCTGTGTTGACCATTCATCCCGCTGACAGGAATGGCGACAGGCGCTGGGAACTCGATAAAGGCGCGACGCTCTACGATGTGACGCACCTGGCCTGCCGCTCCGCGCGCTATACACCGGCAGCGTTTGGTGGTTCGTGCTCGCCGGCAAACGTGCAGAAGACTGCGTTTCCAGTGGCGCCAGGTGCAGTGATGCCTCCGGTCGAGGGCTGCACGAAGCAGGACTACGCGGTTCTGATCGTGATTGGCCTGGGCGTGGAAGACTGAACTTCCAGACGACGAAAGTGGTTACTTGGATTCGCCAGACGCACGATCTACCTGTGTCTGGCGAGCACTCTACCGGGCTTGAATCATTGAACCACCGCAGCCGATAATAGCACCTGACCAACCGGTGCCTTTGGGCGCTACATATTCATCTCTTTTGGTTGAGAAGAAGGAGGCGAGCGTCATGGCATTGCTGATCACCGCCGAATGTATCAACTGTGGAGCCTGCCTCCCAGAATGTCCGAATGAGGCCATCTTCGAAACTCGCGGCGACGCGGAAGCGAAAGGCAATCATGTGGGCGACGGCCAGGGAATGGGAAACGATATCTATGTGATTACGCATGATCGCTGTACTGAGTGTGTCGGCCATTTTGACGAACCACAATGCGCGGCGGTCTGTCCGGTCGACAATTGCTGCATTTCTGACCCTGTCTATCCAGAAACGACGGATGTCTTGCTGGACAAGGCGAGGAAACTCAATCCTGACAAGCCCATCGATCCAGCAAAAGTGTGGAGCGGCGTGCGGAACTGATTGCGACTGAAGCACGAAGAGAAGAACGTATACTTCTGTTTGCCTTCGCATAACTGACAAGATCAGTCATGGCTGATAAAACTCGCAAAGCCATTTCGAATGCCATTGTCATCAAGGCCTTGGCGAAAGTCTTTGCGTTCCAAGCCATCGAGATCAGCCTCTTGCGGTCACATGCTGGAATATCCGATGCCAATTGGAAAGCCCTCAAGACCGAAGCCTTTAAGAAAACCTACGCGAAGCAACGTTCTTTTTATGAAGATCGCTTGACGGGTGCGTTCGCGTTGGAGCACATTTCCCAGTCTGAACGCGAGACACGGCTTCTTGAACTCTGGCTCAAACAGAGTGAGGATTTTCCCAAAGACGAACCCTGAACCGGTGACCATAAGAAAACGGTGTCAGGCCCCATTTCCCAGCCCGTCATCGGAATGCCGAGACACGCGCGCGGCAGGCCGGTGTCTTTCACGACGTCTTACCCTGTCTCTTCTCTATCGATAGACTCGGCCGGCATAAAGGACTAGAATTTCCACCGTTCCCCGACCCATTTGATAGAAACTTGGCTCCGCAGTCTACCGGAGGGACAGATCATGTGGAAACTATTTGCGACGACAATGACTCTGACTCTTACGCTTCTCACTCCTGCCTATGTCGTCGCTCAAGAGACGCCCGGAAGTCAGAAATCGCTGGCTGAGCAACTGGTCGATGCGTTCAACGCCGTGTTTGGCGTTCATCCTGGCGTCCGAGCCAATCATCCCAAGGGTGTGGTCTTGGAAGGCCAGTTCACGCCAAGCGCGTCGGCGACATCCTTGACCAAGGCCGCTCACCTTCAGAAGCGTAAGACTCCTATTCCGGTAACTGTTCGTTTCTCTGCTGGGTCGGGGTTACCGACTGTCCCCGATACGAACGAGATGCCGCGCGGCATGGCAGTAAAATTTAGCCTTCCAGACGGGACCAAGACCGATCTCGTCGTCCTTTCTTACAACGGCTTTCCCGTTGCCACAGGGGAAGAGTTTAGGGACTTTCTCCTCGCGATTGCGGCGAGCGGGCCCGATGCACCCAAACCCACTGAGTTCGAAAAATTCTTGAGCGCCCACCCAGCCGCAAAGGCCTTCGTCGAGTCGCCAAAGCCCCCGCCCGTGAGTTATGCCACTCTGCCCTATTTCGGGATCAACGCCTTCAAGTTCACCAATGCAAAGGGGATGGCCACCCACGTTCGTTATCAGCTGCAACCGGTGGCCGGCGCGCAATACCTTCCCAAGGACCAGGTCTCGACGAAGGGGCCCGACTATTTGACCACTGAGATTCGCGAACGCGTGGGGCATGGTCCTGTGAAGTTCAAATTGCTGGCGCAGGTGGCTGAAAAGAATGACAAGATCGATGACCCCACGATCGCGTGGCCGGATACACGGAAGAAGGTTGAGCTGGGCACGATCACCATCACCAAGACTGTAGCCGACAGCACAGACTGCCGAAAAGAAGTTGCTCTTTGTCCCAGGAGCGCTGGTTCCCGGAATCGAGGCAGCCGATCCGATGATCGCCGCTCGATCGGCCGCGTATATCGTTTCTCTATCCCGCCGTGCTCAGGCGCAATGACGGAGGGAAGGAACAGTGTTGGGAGCCTCTTCTAACTGCGAAACGCCGTCACAGGCCCCATTTCCCATCCCGTCATCGGAATGACGAGGCACGCGCGCACCTTTAGAGAGGCTCCCCTACCCCACCATAGACCCGCCCGCTTTAACCGCGTAGAATACCTTCGTTTCTTTTTATTCAAGAGGGGACGCAGCGTGCTGGAACTCCGACCGACCTGTGAGCACTGCAACAAGTCATTGCCGCCCCACTCCACCGAGGCGCGCATCTGTTCCTTTGAATGCACGTTCTGCGCGGCATGTGTTGACGGCGTATTGCACAATGTCTGTCCAAACTGCGGCGGCGGCTTCGTGCCCAGGCCAATCAGACCGTCGAAGAACTGGAAAGCGGACAACTATCTCGGCAAGCACCCGGCGAGTACCACCGTGAAACACCGGCCGGTTGATCTCACCGCACACCACACATTCGCCGCCACGCTCAAGAACATCCCACCTGAACAACGATAGCCCGTCTCAGCAGACGGCGGTGAACCAGTGCCTGCACTCTGATGCAGACACCGGTTCTCGGCGCACCTTCGTATGGCGCCTTTAGTCTTCCTGCTCGCTTAGTGCATATGCCGTCTGGCGTGCAACCCGGTCGGCCGGAGGTGATTGGGGAGCGGCATGATGCAGTTGGGGTTGAACCCTTGCGCCTTCAAGGTATCGATACTCCTCAGGATTTTGTCCTGTTTCAGGTCGATCACCGTGATCGACCCGTCGCTCAGGCCTTCCAGATTGAGCAAGCTGTTCTGGACGAACAGATACCGTTCGTCCGGGGACAGCACGCTATGATGCGCGCCGGCCGCAGCCGCGATGGTTTTGAGATACTTCGGATGCCGCGGATCGCTGTTGTCGTATAGATTGACGAACCCCGGTTTGGCCGTCGTCACGAAGAGCCGGTCACCCTTCGCGTTATAGAGCATTTCCAACGGCATCCCTTGTCCCCTCGTCCCAAAATCATCGACCTGGTAGAACGAAAAGGCTTTGCTCTCCGGATTCCACACTCCGGCCCAGAGCGTCCCCTCCATCATATTGGTGATATGCACGACCGGGGGACTCGCATTGGGGCTGAAGGCAATTTCGACGGGCGCCGATTTGGCCGGAGACGGCGTTGAGGCAATGACATGGGTTGACAACACCGTTCCCGTACTCGCCTCCAACACCGTGACCGTGTCGCCCACTTCCGACATGTCGGGTTTCTCGGTGCTGGTGACGAGGATGCGATCGATGCCGTTGTGAATTGCGATCCCGTGCGGATAGGCGATGAAGGCCTTGGCCGGCGCCGGGGCACTGATCGCTTTGATCGGCCGATCGGTTACCGCATCGCCCACAATGACATTGCTCGACCCCATGCAGGTGAGGTACCAGGTCCGGTTATCGTCCGAGACGGCCAGATCCTCCCCCACTTCACAATCCGGGACGTGAATGGTGCGCAGCCGATAGGGGAACACCGTGAGGTCCACCACCTGGAGCACGCTTTTCCCCAACGCCGTCACATAGGCTTTGGTACGGTCCCGATTATAGAAAATGTGGTGGGCCACCAGATCGGGCGGAAGCGGAATTTCCATGAGAATCTTTCCGAAGTCGGCTGACTCCGGATCGATCTCCATGATGGCGATCCCTTCGCGCCTGACCGGCTGATCGGCCTTACTCTCATAATTGATGAGCGCCAGCATCTCAGCGGATACCGATGCTGTCGCGCCGAGCAATAGTCCTATGGTCACTGAGAGCAGTCGTACCGTGTTCATCGCAGCCTCCTTGTGGTCGGTTACAGTTGGATATCCTTTGCTGACCACATTCACGCCCGAATACCGATGACTTCGAGGTATTCCGCGAATACTGTGGTGCAGCCTCCCCCGGCTCGGTTGTGCGTCGTCCAAAGCGCTTCGAGATCCCTCCGCAACTGCGCTTGCCCCTCGGCGTCGAGCGATGCAAACGCTCGATTCGTCGGCCCGTAATACAGACGGAAGAATTCCACGACATCCGATGGTGGGAAGGGGTACTCGAACCGATACTGCCGCCTCGTGAGAGTCAGTTCCGAGAGTCCATGGCCGAGCCGCTCTCGAACAGTCGCTTCGTCGCCCCACAGGACGGGTGAGGGCATCCCATTTGGCGCGATGAATTTCGACACCGTCTTGAACATCTGGCCGATGAATCCCTGCGGTGTCCAATTGGCCATGGCCACGGTGCCTCCCGGCACGCAGATACGAAGCATCTCCTGGGCAACCAACTGAGGCCGCGGCGCAAACATGGCGCCGATCAGACTCACCACGACATCGAAGCTCGCATCGTCGAATGGCAGCGATTCGGCATCGGCCTCTTCGAACCGCACGTTCAATCCCTCCGCGTTTGCCCGCGTCCGTGCCCGCTCCACTAAGTTGCCTGCGATGTCTACGCCGGTTACCCGAATGCCGTCCTTCGCCGCCATCAGCGCCAGCTGGCCTGACCCACAGGCAACGTCCAATAACTGGGACCCCGGCGCGACAGTCAGCCGTTCATAAAATTCCCGCGCGCTGCCTTCCATATATCGTGAGAATCGATCATAGTCTCCGGCTGTCCAGATCGATTTGAGCCGAGCCTTTACATTGTCGACTTCCGCACTCGCCATGCTGGTCACGATTGCCTCCTCTCTGTGATGGTGTTCATCTTGCAGCTCAGTGCCGCGCTGTCTCTGCTCGCATCATACGAAACAGGCGTTCAGGCGTCTTATCCGCGCGTCTGGCTCTCTTATCAGGAGAGTGCTAAGCTTGCGGATCGTTTATCCGGGCGTCCGGCCCGTTTAGCCGAAACGCTTGCGACGGGATCACTTCACATGGATGTGTTGTCCGAAGTCCTGAAGGCCGTGAAGCTCGACGGCGCGGTGTTCTTCAACGGCGAATTCTCTGCGCCTTGGTGTGCTCGCGAACCCGACTCCTGCACCATGGCCTCCTACCTGTCCGCCCGTGCCTCGCACGTCATCATCTTCCATCTGATCATCGAAGGACGGGCCTATGCCCGCGTCGAGCGAGACGGCTCGGCCGTGCCCCTCACGGCCGGCGACATCGTCATTATCCCGCACGGCGATGCACACCTCATGGGCAACGGTCCCCCGGTCACGCCGGTTGACAGTGCGAAGCAACTCCAGCAAGTCCTGGCAGAGGGACGGATGATCTCGCAGTTCGGCGGAGGGGGGGAACTCACCAAGCTGATCTGCGGGTACCTGACCTGCGACCCACAGCTCTCGCAGGTCTTTCTGGCCGGGCTGCCCCAGGTCATCAAGGTCAATATCCGAGACAACCCCTCGGGACAGTGGTTGGAAGATACGCTCCGCTATTCAGTCGATCATGCGGGCGCCTCCGGTCCCGGCGGCGCTGCGGTCATCGCCAAATTGTCGGAAGTCTTGTTCGTGGAAACCTTGCGTCGGTACATCGAGAAGTTGCCGAAGACACAGACCGGTTGGCTGGCCGGGGTGCGTGACCTGGACGTGGGCAAGGTGCTCGCACTGCTGCACAAGCAGCCGGCTCACCCCTGGACCATCGCCACGCTCGCCAACGAGGTCGGCCTTTCCCGTTCCGTACTCGCCGAACGATTCCAGCATTACCTGTCGGACACCCCGATCGGCTATCTGACACGCTGGCGACTACAGCTTGCGGCGCAAACGTTGGCATCAACCTCGAAGAGCGTCGCGGAAGTGGCTGGAGAGGTGGGCTACGAGTCAGAGCCCTCGTTCAATCGCGCCTTCAAGCGGGAGTTCGGAGTACCCCCAGCGCGCTTCCGTACCCAAGCCAAGCGCTCCGCGAAACCTGCTCGCTAACGAATGCGTATCATCGGAGTAGAAGAATCATCAGGTGCTGCCTTCCGATACATCCAGCAGCCGCCACGCCTCCGGGTGCATTTCACCAACCGAGCCAATCACAATCACGAGTTTGACATTGCCACGGCTGTCCCCTAGCCTGCGGGCATGAGTGAGATGGGAACTGAATCCCTGTTGTTCGATGTGTTCGGTCGAATCATGCAGGCGCAACGAACGGATGGCCGCTGGCAGCTGTTCCTCGTCGGTGCCGAGGGAAAGAAACGGCCCGTGCCGGATGTCACGGTGCCGTCTCACCTCTCAGCAGGAGAGCTTCTCACCTTTCTCGACGACCTCTATCACGAATTCGCATCGCCCTCACATCCCTCTGTGCGACGATGTTGAGAGGGAACACGGCCTCAGGCCCCTTTTCCTAGCATGTTCCCTCATAGAGGCTCTTTCACCACGCCATAGACCCGCCCGCTTCAAATACGTAGAACGTTCCACTTCCCTTTCACGCCAAAGGATTTCGTGCAGTTCTTGGCCATCTGCTCCATGAGTTGAAGGGGTCGCCATGATCACCATGGCCTGTGCTAGTCTTCTTGTATGAAGACGATCGCGGTAACGGTACTCGTCTTTGTCTTGTTGGTGCTGGGCTACGGCTATTGGCAGGCCTCCACGCATGCCTACCTCAGTCTGTACTTCTACGATGTCTCGGCGAAAGCACAGGAGGGCCATGTGTTGAATGCGCAGCTCCGCTTCTTTGATGAGGCCGGGCAGGTCTTAGCGGAAGGAAAGACCGATGGGCGGTTCGGCATCCTGTCGTTGCGTCACCCTACCATGGGGTATTGTGATGAGGTGGAACGTCAAGCGCCCTTCTCGACCGAGGCGCAGCAACGCTGGCGGGATTGTTTTGAAGCACAGACCCGCTGGCAATCGTCGTGGGTTCCACAGTTACAGGTCCTATCACTTCAGGTAGGCTCCTGCGAGCTTCCACGTCTGCCAGTTGTACTGACGATCTACGAAGATTGGTGGTTGTGGTGGCTCCCGGTTCCGCATATCAGCGGCGAGCTCTATCGGAGCTATAGCGCGTCCCTTCGGTTGAACAGCCACGCCTGCGCACCAGTGCCCGCCAGACAGTAGATCAGATGCAGGACCCCTCTTGTGATCGTGGATCGAAGCCCGATGAAGGAACGGTATCCATCCCCGTTTCCCTTTCCTAATCTTGACAGCTCGCTCGGCTGCGGTATCTTCAGAACACCATGTTTGTTCCTCCTTCATCAGGTCGCAAACGCAGCATTTGGGACTCACTGAATGCGAGCGGGCGAATCCTTGGCGCCCCTGGCCTTCCACCTGAAATCTGGACACCGGAAGCCACCGTACGATGGTGGATTGCAGTGTCCGGCGGCTGTGCGGCTCTAGCGTTCATTTCCGCCATTGCCACGTGGTTTCTTGCCAGCCGGCGCATAGAAGGCATGGGGGGAATTATTGTGCTTCTGTCCTTTTCTACGTGGTTGGGTGCCGCGGTGTTTGGCTTGCTGGGTGGACTGGTGACCGCCGGCATGACAAAAGCAGGAGCGCAACGACGCTGTCTACGCATTGCCGCGGCCAGCGGAGGCCTGCTCGCGCTGGCCCTTCTCTTTCTAGCCTACCGCTGACATCTCAATAGACTTGAGTTATCGAATGGGGTGCAGGTCTGGCCATCACACCACGCGCCCTCCGGCCGCGGCCCTTCTGCGTGAGCTCATCGACGCGCTTGTACGGTGGCGATCGAAGCGGCACGCAGCGCTGACTACGGAAACGAGAAGAGATATACCTGAGACTGCGTGCGGTCCTGGCCGGTACCCGTCATGGTGTTGACTTCGAAATAGAAGCTCTTGTTGTCCTTCCAGGTGCCGGGAAGAGCATACTTACTGGCTCCGAGGAACTCAGCCCGGGTGTTGTCGGTGATCCGTGTCAACCTCGCCTTCCCCGATCCATCGGGATTCATGATCCACAGGTCGGGTCGAAACGTGTTGAAGAAATCGGACGCCAGATAGGGGGCTTGCGTCGTCATGAACGCGATGCGGGTCCCGTCCGGAGAAAATTGCGCCTGCTCTTCCCACTGCAACGCCTCCGGCGATGGGCTCAAATTCGTGGTGAACTGGCCAGTCGTCAAGTTGAACAGATATATGTCCACGACTGCGGCATTGTGCGTCCCCCGATCCGTTGCCACGGCCATGAGGGTACCGTCGCCGTTCGGACTCCAGGGTTCATAGAAATGGACCATGCTGCCGTCGATCCGCGTGCCTGGGGGTGAGAACGTGGTCTTGTTCTGTAACTGCGGCACCCCGCCAACGATCACAAAGTCGGCGATGGCTAACCGCTGAACCCCAAACCGATAGAAGGTGGGGTCATAGCCGATCTCCTCACCCCATATCACTTTCGTCCCCGTCTTATTGAATCGTGGCACGAGCGCACCGCCTGGCGTGCCCCACGGAACAAACGGCGCCGGAGGGGGAAGTGTCGTGGCGGTAATCGGTGCATAGCTTGTCAACTTCACCCACTGGGTCCCGTCTGCCGAAATTGCGTAGATGTCGTTCTGCAGCCCCGAACCGGGCGCGACGTCCTTGTGAGCTGAGATATGGGCCGGCATTTCCACCACCGCAACCATCCACCCTAACGTGGGATGCCATTGCTGCGCGCCCTTATGTTGATTGGCCCGAGGCCCTCCTGGCATGTCACTGCAGCTGATGCACAAGGCATTGCTTCCGTCCGGGTCCGAAACATAGATCTCATACGTACCGGTGCCATCGCTACCCGTGATCGTCGGCTCAAATCGCGCGAAGGAGAGCCTGTTGAGCGCCGCCGAATAGTCCGCGCCTGTGCCGGATGCGATCGGCGTGAGGCAATTGCCTTCGGCCGTCTTGATCGAGGGAGCAGCACACACCGATGCGGTCGAGCCACCGCCAGAACTTCCCCCGTCGCCCCCACCGGGACAACCAGCCACCGCGAGAGACAGGATGCCGACGGCAAGCGGACGCAAACCTTTGATGAAAGCCTTGTCGTACCGATAGCGAGTCATGATGAACAAGCGTATCCGGACTATTAGCTACGGTCAATACGCAATAGAGGGTTAAGGAGCTTCAGATCCTCCCACCGCCGCGCCCATAGACTGAAACCGATGTGAAGACATAGAGTGCCCTCGGGTCCGTTCGGGCGGACACCCTTACACTCAGGAGCAATGGACTCAGATGAAACGATTTCACATTGCGTTGGGGGTATCAGACATCGAGGCCACGGTGCGCGACTACACCACGCGGATAGGCGATCCACCGGTGACCCTCATCGCCGGCGCGTATGCCCTCTGGCGCACCACGTCCATCAACTTGTTTATTCGCAAGGTGGATTCGGCACAATCGGGGCTGCTCCGCCATCTCGGCTGGAAAGACGACACGAGTCCGGCGTTCTCCTGCGAGCCCGATGTACAGGGCATTCTTTGGGAACGATTTACGGCAGACCAGCACCAAGAGGAGATCAAGCAGACGTGGCCGTCCACAGCCCATCGTGACGCGTAACTTCGCCCTCCGGCACTTCCTCACTCCTGTGGTCCACTCCGCTGCATGACGCTCGTCGGAAGGCCTCGGCTGATGCTGTACCGGCGGACTCATATCCCCGCCGCCCCTGCTCGCCATAGATCCCCACCTGCCGACGTCGTAGAATGTCGCCATCCCATGCGTCTCGACTTCGGCCCATCGGCAACACCTCATTATGGCTGAACCGCTGAAAAATGCATTTGGCCCCGCCATCCCCAGAGCCCTGGCAGATCAGATCAGAGCCGTCTTCCCGGACTTTCCGCACAAGTCCTTTCTCCGCACAGCGCTGCACGGATACGACTCGTTGGAGCTCATGCCCAGGGGACGGCATCTGGCCAAAGCCCTCAAGCGATGGCTGCCGGAGGACTTTCCGCGGGCGATCCAGATCCTGCTCGCGTCACTCGGCCCGGCCGACCAGAACCCCATAGGCCATCATCCCCTGGCGCCTTTCTTGTATCTCCCCCACGTCTTCTTTGTGAGCGACTACGGGCTCGATCATTTCGAGCTCTCCATGCGGGCACAATACGAGCTGACGCAACGGTTCACGGCCGAGTTCAGCATTCGCCCGTTTCTGGAACGTTATCCCGATGCGACATTGGCTCAGTTGAGGACATGGGCCACAGATGCCAACCCACACGTGCGTCGGCTGGTGTCGGAGGGCACAAGGCCTCGGCTCCCTTGGGCGCCGAGGCTCCGGCGCTTCCAACAGGACCCCAAGCCGGTTCTGGCGCTACTGGACATGCTAAAAGACGATCCGTCTCTCTACGTACGCCGATCGGTCGCCAACAACTTGAACGACATCGGGAAGGATCACCCCCAACTCCTTGCCAAGACAGCACAGGCCTGGCTACGTGGTGCAAGCGAATCCCGCCGGTGGGTCGTACAGCGCGCCCTTCGATCGGCTGTGAAACGCGGCGATCGGGACGCGTTGACGGTCCTCGGAGTCGGCCAGCGCGCCGAGGTCGCCGTGCGCCAGCCATCCATTTCCCCATCCCGCGTGGTCTTGGGGCAAGCGGTGACCATCGCATTCGAATTACACAATCGCAAGCGGCGGCGGCAACAGGTGTTGGTGGACTTTCGCATTCACTTCGTCAAGGGCAACGGCACAACCGCTCCCAAGGTGTTCAAGTTGAAACGAGTCGAGCTGGCTCTAGGGTCCCGCGTAACTTTCTCTAAGCGCGTCTCGCTTGCTCCCATGACGACCCGCACGCACTATCCGGGACGTCATCACATCGAGCTCCTGCTCAACGGCCGGGCCGTCCCGTTCGGGTCATTCCATCTGTCCGTACGGTAACTGCGAGTACGGCTGCTGGCCGCCTCCTGCCGTCCCTTGACGGACCGGTGCTCTGCCGCGTAGCATAATCAGACGACGTTTCAGCTACGCCGACTGATTCATCTCTCGCGCCTCCCTCTCCCGTCCGACGCGATCGATTCACCAGTCCCCGCCGCTCCAACGCCGAAGGGCAGTTCGCGTGTCACCGATCGTGAGCGTCAGGCGAGAGGAACTTCCGATGGCCGTCTCCAAACCGATCACCGACCGGATTCTGGCCCTCCTCCAGAGTTCGCTGGACTGCGATTTCGAACAGTTGGTCGCCCGATCTCCGGAATTCACCTGGAACGAACTCTTTCAGGAAGTCGCCCGCCTGAGTCGGGCTGGACAAGTCATCATTACCAGAGGGGTCGGCGTGTTCACCGTCAGGCTCGCCCCGATCAAGTAAGGAACGGCCCGCTTGTAGAAATCCGCCCTACTCGGTACGTTCCCTCCACCCCATCATAACTGCTATGGACCAGCGACGATCCATCCCTCACCCCAACAGTCCCCTGCACGGCATCACGCTGGAAACGATCGTGACGACGTTGGTTGCGCGGCATGGATGGGCTGAACTGGGCAAGCGAGTTCCCATCCGTTGCTTTCGACACCATCCGACGATCAAGTCCAGTCTGACGTTCTTGCGCAAGACCGCCTGGGCAAGGGAACGAATCGAGCGGATGTTTGTTGCGGAACTGACCTGACAGTCCCCGAGTCTCATGGCGTCGAACGCAACCATCTATAAAGCCGCTGTGCAGATTGCCGACATGGATCGCGCATACTACGGGGACCATACGCTGACGCTCGCCCGCCATCCTTCTGAGACCGACGAGCGCTTGATGGTACGCCTCCTGGCGTTCGCCCTGCATGCCCATGACGACTTGTCGTTCGGCCGCGGCGTCGGAGCCGAGGATGAACCGGCGCTCTGGCAAAAGGACCTGACCGGCGCCATCGACCTCTGGATCGAAGTCGGACAACCGGATGAGAAAACCCTTCGCCGGGCTTGCGGCAAGTCCTCACGGGTCGTGGTCTATGCCTACGGAGCCCGCAGCGCCGACGCCTGGTGGGCAAAGAATCGCCCTTTGCTGGATCGGCTGGACAACTTGACGGTCGCGCTGCTCCCCATGGATCATGTGCGCACCCTCGCTGCGCTGGCCAGACCCAGCATGCGGTTGCAATGGACCATTCAGGAGGGGCACCTCTGGATCGCCGGCGATCGGGAGAACGTTCATCTCGAGTTCCAGCTGGTGAAGACCTAGAACATGGCACCGAAGCCGCGCATTCCCACAGACGGCGGATCACCGGCCTGGACCAGCCCGTTTGCCGCACTCGCACCGCTCGCGGAGGCCACCCCGCCTGCGCCGACTTCACCCGTGTCTCAACCGGCTGCCAAGAAACGAGATCGCGGCCGCGTGGATATCCTCCGCCACACCGCACATCGCGGCGGCAAGACGGTCACGGTCATAACAGGGTTCGTCGGAATCGGTCAGGCCGAGAAGGAACGTCTTGCCAAGGCGATGCAAAAGGCCTGCGGAGCGGGCGGGACCGTGAAAGAGGGACGCATCGAAATCCAAGGCGACCAGCGCGAGACAGTCGCCCGCATTCTGACCGAAGCCGGATTTCGCCCCGTGCAGGCCGGAGGGTAACGACTTCTACCGAAACGGATTCGAGTCGCCCCCTCCTCTGGGTTGCCGAAGGGCGGCATAGGGTGTGGGAACGCGACCGCGAAGGTCAGCAGGGCGGCCCATCCCGACGATGCTCGAATTCGATGACGCCCTTTCGCCGATCCAGTTCGATGACGCAGCAGTCCTCGAGCAGGAGCTTGAGCTGCTTCCGCCCCCGTTGAACTCGCGATTTCATGCCGGGCAGCGACAGTCCCACGCGCTCCGCCGCCTGCTGCTGCGTCAAACCTTCGAGTTCCACCAGCATCATCGCCTGACGATATTCTTCCGGCAACCGCTCGATCATCGGCCGGAGGCAACCGGACAATTCCCTGCCGCTCGGAGACTCCGGTTCAACCGTCACCTGCTCATCCACGGTTTCCAACTCGTCGGCCAACCCGACCGGCTGTTCCCGCCGACGGCTCGGTGAACGGTAATAATCGATGATGACGTGCCGGGTGATCTGAAAGACCCAGGAGAGGAGCCGATCCGGTTCCTTGAGTTGATCGAGATGGAGGTGCAGGCGGAGGAAGACTTCCTGAAGGATGTCGTCCGTATCGGATTCGTTCCCTACGCGCTTGGCGATAAAGGCGCGAAGTCCGTGATGGACCTGTTGCCAAATGTCGGTTGCATCTTGTTCCATCGATCCGCCTCCTGGCTTCGATACGTTACTGTGCCGGCCAGTCGCGACGCAACGTGCTGCCGGCTGCACCAGATCGGCGCAGCCGGCAGCCGGTCGCTTTCTATTACGCAAGAGCCGGAAGCTCCGCGCCTTGCCGACTCGACGACGCGCACGTCTTGGCCCTGCGCCCGTCCTGGGCTGGGACGCAACAGCCGCTGTTGGCCAGCGGGCCCTCCACGGGCAACTGCTCATGCACCGTAAACACTTCCCAGGCGTTGCCGTCCGGGTCAGTGAACCACACCTTGTCCTGCCGCGCATAGCAGCAGGCGACGTTCTCCTCCACACGGTCGAGAATCCCGGCATCCTGCAGGCGAGCCTTCCAGGCCGCCACCTCGTCTACCGAGTCGACTTCGATGCCGAGGTGATCGACCGTACTGATCCGCCCGGTCGAGGAGACCAGCGTGAAGTTCAATCCCGGGTTCATCAGATCGAACTTCGCATAGTCGGAGGACTGTTTTTGCGGCGCGACGCCGAACACCTGGCGATAAAACGCCACGGATGCGGACAGGTCGCGAACGTCAAGGGACAAATGAGGTCTCATGGTGCGCTCCTTTCTTGATGGTTGACTCAAGGCATCACCGCCTTCACCCATACAGACGGAGATGAGACAAAAAGGATGCACGCCCCTCGTACCACCTGCTCATTTCCTTGACTCAATCGTGACCAGACCGTACGGTTTCCGCTGGTAGCGGCCGCCTGTCCGGCGGCCGTTCTCATTCATCCTTTATTCCAATGGAGGGGCACTTCATGCGTTTCATCAAGGTGAAAGACGAAGAGCGGTCCGGCGATGTCGCCATCAATCTCGACCTGGTGCGGGAAGCCCATTTCGGTGCGGGCATGCTGCACCTCTATTTCGAGCGCAGTTCCTCCGCACAGGACGACATGACCTTTACCGGCGAGAATGCGGCCAAGATCTGGGCGGCAATGGGCTAGTGTGCCGGTATACAATCGCGCCATGCCAACGGTTCCTGCCAGGCTCATGAGGACGCTTGCGGCTCGTGGGGTATTCCTACTGGCGCTCTCGCTGGCGCTGTGCAGTCCGGGCGGCGCATCCGCGCCAGAGCATCGCCCGACCACGGTAATGCCCGTTCCTCAGGAGGCCTCCTGGTGGCATCAGCGACACGAGCGGATATTGGAGCGGATTCGGCACCAGCCCGTCGAGTTGGTGTTTCTGGGCGATTCCATTATCCAAGGATGGGAAGACGAGGGGCGTCGGGTCTGGGACCGGTACTACACCGACGGGCGGGCGCTCAACCTCGGATTCGACAGCGATCGCGTCGAACATCTCCTCTGGCGCCTGGAGCAGGGAGAACTCGAGGGCCTTGCGCCCAAAGTGGCGATCGTCCTGATCGGCACCAATAATGCCGGCCAGCGCCGGGACCGTCCGGAGGATACGGCTGAGGGGATTAGGACTTTGGTCAGTACTTTGCGAACCAAGTTGCCCAAGACGAAGGTGCTACTCCTCGCGATCTTTCCCCGCGGCGCGACACCTCAGGATCCGTTCCGAACGCTCAACGATGCCGTCACGGAGCAGATCGCCCGTCTGGCGGACCACCGGCAGGTCTTTTTTCTCGACTTGCGTTCGCTATATCTCGACCCCGAGGGGCGGGTTCGACGGGACCTGATGCCCGATTTGCTCCATCCCAATGAAGAGGGGTATCGCCGGTGGGCGGTCGGCATGGAAGGAACGCTGAAGCAGTTGTTGAAGGAGTAAGGAACGAGGCAAATCACCGGTATTCCCCCCTACTGCCTTTCTCCCTCCGGAGCGCTTCGTACGATGTCTTCGTAATAGGCCTTGAGTTCCCCCAGCTGCCGCTGATCCGCCACGACAAGCTGGCGTTGATCGAATGTGTTCGCGCAATAGAGATAGGCCCACCCTTCCGCCCGCCCCAACTCGACGTGCAACTGGCGCCCGTCCGATTCCCGACGCGTCAGTTCTTGTTCAACCACCCGCCCATGCAGTTGCTCCCAGGCCCGTTGGGCGGAGGGCCGGTGGTTCTCGTACAGCGGCGCCTCAGACGATGCCGCCCCGGCGCGACATGCCTCCCGATCGAACGAAGGCCCCTCGTCCGGCTCAGGCGATTCATTCCACAGCAGATCCCCGTTCGCCCCCCGCCGCAGCACATAGAACGGCCCGTCCTCCGTGAGTTCTTCGACCGTGCGGTAGCGCACCGGCTCCGGTATCGTGACAGGAGCCAGCCCGCGCGCCGCCAACGCCCGCTGAACCGGCACGCGCCTCGCCAATGGCCTGGTTTTTTCGAACAGGAGCAGGCGGCCTTCCGGTGCAAGCGCCTCGCAGAGTCGATCGAGCCGGACCCCGACTCCCGTCCGCTCCTCGAACCGCCGCTGCGCATCCGCGTCATCCGCGCGCGCAAAGGTCCGCCAATCAAGACTCGGCAGACCGGGATCCTGCTCTGCCTGGACCAACGCATGGGTGGCGACGATAACGTCGTAGGTGCCGTCGAGGGGCTCCTTCGTCAGATCGAGGCAATCAAACCGGACATTCGACAAACCCAATGCGGCAGCCTGCTCCCTGGCTCTGGCGATCGAGGCCGGAGATCGATCGACACCGACCACTTCCGGGGATGGAAACAGCCGCGCATACATCGTCGTGAGAATGCCGACGCCGCAGCCGGCGTCCAACACCCGCGTCGCTTCATGTAAGTAAGAGGCGACGCGCGGCGCGAGGGCGGAAAAATACTCGTATCGCTGGCTGTACAGGATCGGAAGGATCTGAGGGTCGGCGGTGAGATCGTAGAACGCGGCTTCGTCCGAAGGGTGTCCGCTCCGCTTGCGCTCTACGGCACGACGGAGTTCATCGAGTTGGAGAGGAGAGAGCCGGTCCCGTTGCCACCGGAAATACTCGTCGTCGCTCGTGACGTGGCGGAGACCCCAATGGGTCAAATGATCGGTGAGCGCTTCCTGCCAAGACAGAGACACCGTTTAAGGGCGCTTCAGCATGATCGCGTCGAAGTAGGCTTCCGGTACGGGATGCGGCAGTCGAAGTTGGCCGCTTCCGAACGCGACGTACTTTTCGCAGGTCAACTGGTTCAGCCCGATCGGCCCCTTCGCATGCAGGTGCGATCCGCTTAACCCCACGTCGGCCCCGTATCCGAAACTATCGCCCGCGTGCAACCGCGAGGACGCATTCACGAAGACGCCGCTGGCGTCCACTTCCCGCGTGAACCGCATGGCGGACGCATAGTTGGTAGTGGCGATGACCGCCGTCATCGTCGGTCCATGTTCGGCGATATGGGCCAACGCCTCGTCGAGTCCCGTGACCATTTTGACCGCGAGCACCGGCCCCTGAAACTGCGTCCCCCAATCCTCGGCAAGCGCCGGCTTGATCGAGGTGTGGCCGCTCATGGCCATCTGTCCCATCAACGCAACGGTTTTCGGGCATCCGCGCACTTCCGTTTTGAACTCGTTCAGAAAGCGATTGATCAAAGCGGGAAGGAATTGTCTTCCGATCACCTGCTGGACGAGCAACGTATCCAAGGCGTTCGGCGCGCCGGCCGATTGGGCCTTGGAATTGATCGCGAGGTTCTGGGCCATCGGCAAATCAGTGTCGCCGTCGACGTACAGGTACGTGAGTCCTCCGTCATGACAGAGCACCGGCATTCTCGCCCCTTCTATAACGGCCTTGCGAAGGCCTGCGCCTCCGCGAGGAATGATCGCGTCGAGCGCCTTGCCCGCGCGAATCAGTTCCACCGCCGCTTCTTTTTCCGGTCGCTCGATAATGACCCACGCCCCGGCGGGGATGCCGTTCTGCTCTGCTGCGTCGCGCAGCGAGGCCCCGATCGCTTGATGCGTCAGGCTCCACTCCGGCGCCCCGCGAAACAGACAGACGTTGCCGGATTTGAGACACATGGCGATAGACTCGACCGTGACTAAGGGGGAGAGTTCGGAGAGCACCCCGATCAATCCGATAGGTACGCGGACCCGGCTGACCTGCATGCCGTCTGGCCGTTCCCATCGACCCGTCACCGCCCCGACGGGATCCGGCTGGTCCGCCACGATCCTCAACCGCTCGGCCATCTCCTTGATATCCTCGGGGGCTAACCGAACGCGGGCGACCGCGGCCCTCAAACGATCCTTGTTGGGTTCCGACTCATAGGCCTTGCCGAGCGCATCGACATCTTTCTCGTTCGCAGCCAGAATCTGTTCTTCATCCTGGAGCAGGCGGTCGGCCATGGCCCGCAAACCCTTATCCTTCACCGGCCCTGAGAGCAACGCCAGACCAGGAATCATTTGGCGACATGTTTTCAATATCTTATCGAGGTATATCTTTACCGGTACTTCAGGCATTATGACCCCCGTGAGGCGTAAACCATCAGCCGCCGACGATACCACGTCTAACACCACGTCGGAGCCGGACTATAACATGCGATTTTTCCGACAGTAAACAGGCTCACTCCATGCCTCCGCGCTCCCGGTCCACACGCTGACGCTCTTCCGCCTGCGCCAGTTTCCAGCCGACGAGGGCCCACAGACAGGCGACGGGCACCAAGATCCAGGCGATATGCGTCGCCTGCAGTCCGAGGCCTTTCACGCCGCTCACGATCCATCCCGTGGCCGCATCCCCTCCGCGCGACACCGCCGTATCGATGAAATTCTTCGCCTTGTACTTCTCTTCCCTCGTGAGGACGGTGAAGAGCACTTCCCGGGCCGGCTTGGCGATCGCGTACTCCCCGACGCGGCGCACGATGGTAAACACAACGAAGACGACCAGGACCGGCAGCACCCCGATCAGCGTAAACCCGACGGCGCTGGCCGCCGGAAGCAGAACGAGCGCCGACGCCAACCCGAAGCGGCCGATCATCTGGCTGGTCAAGAAGAGCTGGGTCAGGAATGTAACGGCATTGACGACGAAGTCGATGAGGGCGAAGAGCCTTGTACGGCCTTCGGGCGAGGCGATCTGCTCGCCCACCAACCGCGTCTGCTCCAAATAGAGAAACGTCGCCGTCGTCGTCAGCATGAAGAGATAGGCGCAGATCCCCAAGAGATACGGCGAGGAAAGAGCCAGCCGAATCCCCGCCCACCAACTGCCGCCGATCGCCTCGCCCTGCGCGGCACGCCGGGCTCCTGGATGTTCCCGCGACCAGCGATCCAGCCGGCCGATACAGAGGCCGCAGGCCGCAAGGAATCCCGCCGATACGAGCATGAGAACCGGTATAGGGAACAGGTGCGTCAGCCCCGTCGTTACGAGCGGCCCTACCATGGCTCCCGTACTCCCTCCGGCAGCGATGACGGCAAAGAGCCTCGCCCCCTGCGCCGGCGTGAAGATATCCGCCAGAAAACTCCAGAAGACCGACACCACGAACAGGTTGAACACGGACAGCCAGACGAAGAAGACCCGCGCGATCCAGGCCGGTGCGATCGCAAGTTGCATCAGCACGAAGAAAGCGAGTAGATGCAGTCCGAAAAATCCGTACACAATCAGGAGTAGTTTGGTGCGGGCGACACGGGCCGACAACCATCCGAACAGCGGGGTGACGAGAAGAAGGGTCGTGAAGGTCGCCGTCATCATCCAGGGCAGATGTTGAATCCCGCCTTCGATCGCCATTTCGTCGCGTACGGGACGCAGGATGTAGTAGCCGCAAAGCAGACAAAAGAAATAGAGAAAGGCCCATCCGGCCGGGGCGACTTCTTTCGGTTCGGCGCCGGTGATCGACTCGATGAGAGGTCGGACGTTCGCCATGCTCCGCATCCTGACGGCCGCCGCATTCACGCGCAAGGGCAAAGTTTGCTAAGATGGCGATCAACAGACCGGAGCCTCACTGCATGCACCCTATCGATCTTCGCAGCGACACGGTGACCAAACCGACCGACGGCATGCGCAAAGCTATGGCGCAGGCCGAGGTGGGGGACGACGTCTACGGCGAAGATCCCACCGTCAATCGGCTGCAAGACACCGTGGCGGGACTCCTTGGTAAAAAAGCGGCCCTCTTCGTTCCTTCCGGCACGATGGCCAACCAATTGGCCATCCGAACCCAGAGCCAGCCGGGCCAAGAAGTCATCGCCGAAAGTAAAGCGCATATCGTCCGCTATGAACAGGGCGCCGCCGGCGCCTTAGCCGGCGTCCAACTCCATTGGGTCACGGGCGACCGCGGCCTCATGTCCCCTGAGCAAGTCGAAACCGCGATCCGCCCCAGGGATCTCCACAGCATCCAGACGGCGTTGATCTGCCTCGAAAACACCCATAATGCGGGCGGCGGCACCATCTATCCGCTCGCGACGATCGAACGGATCAGGCAACTCGCCGCCGCCCAAGGCATCCCGATGCACTTGGACGGCGCCCGCCTGTTCAATGCCGTGGCCGCGACGACGTTACCTCCGGCCTCGTACGCCCAACATTTCGAAACGGTGTCGCTCTGTCTATCCAAAGGCCTGGGCGCGCCGGCCGGGTCGCTGCTCTGCAGCAACGATCTCGCGCTTATTGAGCGGGCCAGGCGGTTTCGCCGCATGTATGGTGGCGCCATGCGGCAAGCCGGAATCCTGGCCGCGGCCGGGCTCTATGCACTGGAACACCACGTCGCGCGGCTGGCGAAGGATCACGAACATGCCAAACGACTCGCGCGAAAACTTCAACAGGTGCCGGCTATCACGATCAACCCGCAGCATGTGGACACCAACATCGTCATCTTCGACGTCATCGGCCACCGATTGTCTCCCGCCGCCTTCGTGGCCGCCTTGAGCGCGGAAGGCGTATGGCTGAACGCCATCGGTGGATCCAGCTTCCGCGCCGTCACGCATCTGGATGTGTCGACCGCCGCCGTGGACCGGGCCGCCGAGGCCATCGGCCGCGTCCTCGCCTGAGCCGATCGTGCATTGACTCCACCTCTGCTGAAATCTAGAATGCATCGCGCCATGTCATTCTCCGCCCTGTCGTTCGCACAAATCAGCCGGATCTTGGAGCTGACCGACTCGCTCGGGCTGAATCGAGAATGGGTCGAAATCCCCCTCTCGCCTGAACGCCCCGGGCTGGTCCGACGATTGTCGAACGGCAAGCTCGAAATTGTCGTCGATGCCGACCGCCCGTTCGACGATTGGCTGGGGGGACTTCCGGCGCAAATCCAATCGGTACAAGGACCCTAACCATGGACAGCCAGAGCACAGACACCGCTCCCTCCCGCGAAGAACTCCAATCAGAGCTGCTTGCAGTTCCGGAACCGCCGGAACCCCCGGAACCTCCGGTCGAGCCGGAATATGAGAATTTGGTCGCCATCGCGCTGCGACATGTTCGTGGACGGCGGGGCGGCGATCTCGTGAGTGTGATTCTGGTCGGATCAGGCGCCCGGCGGACGATTACTGCGCACAGCGACATCGACCTGATTGCGCTGGTCAAGGGCCAGGCGGATGCCCATGAAATCGTCCGTGTCGCCGCCAGACTGGCCGATATCCGGTATTACGGGCACAAGGAGCTCGAGGAGGAACTCCCCTATTCCCCGCTCCTGCCGTCGCTGCTCCGGAAGGGCCGGATCCTCTACGACCACGAGGGGATCGGCGCCAAAATCATCGAACGGGCTGGTCATCGGTTCCGCCAGGGTCCTCCACCGGCTAGCATCAATGAGCAGATCCGTCTGAAAGCCCAGTGCCATCACTGGCTGGCCAAGGCTCAGGACATGGCCGATAAACCGGCTACCGCCCAATACCTGTTGACCATCTTTTTCGACGACCTGGTTCATGCCTTTTTCCGGCTGAAGGGTCTCTGGAAGACCGCCCCGGTCGACATTCCCCGCTTCATGGCTTCCCGGGATACGGCCATCGGCGACCTGGCCGGCCGCTTCTTGACGGCCAACGGTCTCGCCGAGCGGCTCAACTTTGGCCGTGATTTGACCGATCTACTCTTTAAGGACGTCCCGAATCCGGCCCGCATCGACTGACCGCCGATTCGACCGTCCTCACATCCGCTCGTTTCGTTGTACCTGATCGAGGAAGGGAGCTCCGCCCCCGGAGCTTGCCGGTTTGCCGTTTCACGTCTGCACCGTTGAAGGAGTCGTTATGGAACTCGGATTTATCGGCCTCGGCAAGATGGGCATGAACATGGTCACGCGGCTGCGTCGCGATCAGCACCGGGTCGTAGTCTTCGACCGCTCGGCAGACTTGATCAGGCAGGCGGAAAGCCAAGGATGCATCGGGTCCACGTCGCTCGCCGATGTGGTGGGACGACTCACGGCACCTCGGGCGGTGTGGATCATGGTGCCGTCGGGAGCCCCGACGGAAGAGACTGTCCAGGCCGTTGCGGCGCTGCTGCAACCGGGCGACATCATCATCGACGGCGGGAACACCCGCTTTCATGACGACGTGCGGCGCGCGATCGAACTCCGAAAGCGGGGGATCCAGTATGTCGACGCAGGCACCAGCGGCGGCATTTGGGGGCTGAAAATCGGCTACTGCCTGATGGTCGGAGGCGATCGGGCGACCGTGAATCACTTGGCGCCCATCTTTAAGACCTTGGCTCCCGACAACGGCTGGGCCCATGTCGGCGACGTGGGAGCCGGGCATTATGTGAAGATGGTGCATAACGGGATCGAGTACAGCATGATGCAGGGATATGCCGAGGGATTTGAATTGATGTCGAAGAGCGAGTACAAATTGGACTTGGCCCGTATTGCCGACCTGTGGATGCACGGCAGCGTAGTACGCTCCTGGCTCTTGGAACTGGCGGCCGGCGCGCTCAAAGATGATCCGAAGCTGGACAAGCTCAAGGGGTACGTGCAGGATTCAGGAGAGGGGCGCTGGATGATCGCGGACGCGATCGAGAAGGATGTGCCGGTTCCCACATTGACGACCGCACTCTTCACGCGGTTTCGCTCGCGGCAAGACCAGTCATTTGCCGAAAAAATGCTGGCAGCCTTACGCAATGCGTTCGGAGGCCATGCCGTAAAGCGGTAAGAAGGGGCCCGATGCCTCCTGTCACGAAGCTCAGCGTCCCGCCAGCGCAAGAAACAGTGCGGCCGGTGGATCCCTGTACCGTCGTCATTTTCGGCGGCTCGGGCGACCTCGCCCGTCGACGATTGATTCCTGCCCTCTACAATCTGCTCCTGGACGGGCTGCTGCCGCCCACTTACGCCGTCATTGGGCTGGGACGCAAGCCGATGTCCGACGAGGCCTACCGGGCCACGCTGCGCGAGGGCGTGGTTAAGTTTTCCCGTCAGGCGCTCGACGATCAGAAATGGGCGGCGTTCTCCCAGCACATCTACTACCTGCCCGGAGAAAACGAATCCCAGGACACGTACGCAACGCTCAAGTCACGCGCTGAAAGCATCGAGCGGCAATCCGGGCTTCCCGGCAACCGCATTTTCTATCTGAGCATTCCCCCCAGTTCCTTCGCCGCCGTGTGCGAGGGCTTGGCCGGCGCCGGCCTTGCCGCGCCGCCTTCGGCGTCGGGTCCCTATTCGCGGATCATCGTGGAAAAACCGGTGGGGCGCGACTTGGCCTCGGCCAAGGAGATCAACGCCGTCACCGGCCGCGTCTTCGACGAATCGCAGATTTTTCGCATCGACCACTACCTCGGCAAAGAAACCGTCCAGAACCTCATGGTCGTGCGGTTTGCCAACAGCATCTTCGAACCGATCTGGAACCACAAATATATCGACCACGTGCAGATCACGGTCAGCGAGGCCGAAGGTGTCGGCAGCCGCGCCACGTACTACGAGGAGGCCGGCGCGCTCCGCGACATGGTGCAAAACCATATTCTGCAACTGCTCTGCCTCGTGGCGATGGAACCGCCCTACTCGCTGGACCCCGACGTCGTGCGGAACGCCAAAATGGAAGTCCTCCGTTGTCTCCGGCCGATCGCCGGCAAAGACGTCGAGCGATACACGGTTCGGGCGCAGTATGCGGCCGGGCGCGCGCATGGCACGGATGTCCCGGGGTACCGGCGTGAGCCGGGCGTGAGTCCCAACTCGACCACGGAAACCTATGTCGCTCTGAAATGCTTCGTTGAAAACTGGCGATGGTCCGGCGTGCCGTTCTATCTCAGAACTGGGAAAGCCCTGCCCCATCGAGCGAGCGAAGTCGCCGTGCAGTTCAAAGACATCCCGCAAATTCTCTTCAATGCCAACGCGCAGCAGCCGCAACCGCCCAACGTATTAGCCCTCAGGATCCAACCGGAAGAGGGGCTCTCGTTGCGAATCGTGTCCCGCGTTCCGGGCACGAGAGCACAGACGAACCCCGTCGAGATGGATTTTCAATACAGCGACGTCTTCGGACGGCCTTCGCCGGAGGCGTACGAACGGTTGCTCTTGGACGTGATGGCCGGCGACGCCTCGCGCTTCATGCGGCGCGACGCGGTGGAAGCCTCTTGGGCCTGGATCACCAATATCCTGGATGGCTGGCGGGACCATGGCAGCCGTTGGCTGCCTGAATACCAGGCCGGCACCTGGGGGCCGGTCGAGGCCGACCGGCTGATCGAAGAAGACCACCGGACCTGGCGGACGCTCTAGGAACCGGCGAGCGCGGCGCCGAGTTGTTTCAGCAACTCCTCTTTCGTACCCAGCCCCCCGATGAAGCGGTCGAACGTCCCGTGGCGATACAGCGCGAGTGCGGGGAGCGCGGCAATCTCCAGCTCGGCGGGAATCTGATAGTTCTCGTCGACGTTCATCCTGAGCAAGATTACCTTCCCTCTCACTTCGGGCTCCATCAACTCCAACTCCCGCAGGAGCGCTCGACAGCCTCCGCAGCCGGGCTTCCAAAACTTGACCAAAACCGGCAGGGTCGAGCGAAACACCGTGCGGTCAAAATCCCGATCGGTCACGTCAGCAATCATGTCCCCCCGCGCATCACGGCTGGGAACGCTTTCGCAAAAACCTGTTCATACAGCCGTTCGGCCATCAGCCGGTATCCCGCCGTGGTGAGATGTAACCCGTCATTCGAGTACTGACTCATCAGCTGACCTCCGGACGGTTCGGCAGTGGCGGAAAAGAGGTCAAGGCAGGCCAGCCCCTTCGAGTCCGCATAGGCCTGGATCAATCCATTGAGCTCTTTTCTGGCACGGAGATGCAGCGTCAGGAACTCCTCCACTTCTGGCCCTCCGGCGCCGGTCTCGACTCGAATGGACGGCACCGTGACAGGAACGGGAATAATGGACTCGGCCCTCGCCAATTCGTACATCTTGAGGAGATTGCGCATCACCTCAGAAGGCCTGGCTTGCCATCCCAAATCGTTGGTGCCCCCCAGGATGACGACATAGTTCGGTCGAGCTTGAAGGACCTCTCTCCGAAATCGGGTCGCCATCTCGCCGGTGAGCTCGCCACAGACGCCACGGACCTGGACTGGAACCCTCTCACCCAGCAATTCCTGCAGAAAGTGGCCGTACGGGGTTTCGAGCCCGGTGGGATGCTCTCTCGTCGGGGCTTGGAACCCGGCGGTGAGGCTATCACCAAAACACAGAATCATCGTACCCTCATCCCCCCCTGCGTAGACCGAGCATCGCCGAATAGGCGAGCGCAGCTGAGCCATTTTACGATTCACATCGTTGCCGACACAACGGCGGTCTCTGGACGATGACCTTAGGGCATTCGACTACGTAGCACCCCGACCGGTTGCGGCGAGGCACCCCCCCCACCAAAACTTCCGATTTCCTTGACCAAATGAGGACTTACCGGTACGACTGACGTGATGTCAGATCTGAAATCCGCCCAAGACATGATGGCAGCGGCCATCGCCGCTAAGCAGAAGAGCGATCCCGAATTGGCCTCGGTCGCACAGCTGCTCAAGTCATTGGATAAGGCTTCCAAAAACGTCCGTACGTTCGGCCATGACAATCCCGTCGCACGAAAGTTTTTCGAACAGTTCTTCACGGAACTCACGATACACCTGACGCAATACAGCACCTTAACCTTCGTCGTTCAACGGGAAGGGCTCTACATTAAGGAAGAATTGGTCTACGGCGTGGATTCCGGAACCACCGGCGAAAACTTCGCCTTCAAGTTGTATAGCGACGGCATCCGCGAGCTGACATTTCATCAAGGCATCGAGGAGCCCGACGTCATGTTTTTCTTCGATGCTCTGTGGGAGACGGGTGACTCCGCGGGAAATGAAGACGACGACATCGTGACTCGGCTGTGGACGCAAAATCTCCCGACCCTGACCATCGTCACCGCCGATGAAGTCATGAAAATTTCCGAGTTGGACGATGTCTTGGCTCCCCAAGGTCACGCGCCCCTCGATAGCTCCCTCCGGGACATTATCGCTGAAGCCAATGCCAAGGACAAAAAAGAAGCGGACCAAAAATCCAAGGTGGCCAACAAGTTTTCCAGCGGCATTACCGGCTATGAAATATCGGAAGCAGAAATGGCCGCCATGGCCAAAGAGATCGCCGAAGAGAGCGGTCGCGACAACGTCATCTATGTGCTCGACGTGTTGACGGCCATTCTGTCCTCTGAACGATCGGCGTCGCTGCTGCTCAAGCTCTTTGAGGTATACGAGGGAATCCTCCAATCGCTGCTTCAAGGAGGACATTGGGCGATCGCCGAACAAGTCCTGGCGCTCTTGGGCGGTGCCAAGGACATCAGACCCGATCTCAGCGAGGCCCATCAGCAGAAGATTACGCAGGCTTTCGCCTTGCTCAGCAGCTCTCAGACCATGTCTGCCATTGCGCAATATCTCAACAAGACGGACAAGGCCAGAACAGACGGCCTCTCAAACATTCTCTTGATGATACCACCCACCGGCGTGCCGGCCCTCTGCACCCTTCTCAGCAACCTCGAGCAACCGGCCCATCACACCATTGTCGCCAATGCCATTGTGGATCTCGGGAAAGACAATCCTGAGTGCGTGACTCGCCAACTGTCGGACAAGCGTCCTGCATTCGTCAAGAATCTCCTGTCGATTCTGGCTCGGTGGAACAACCCGCGCATGGCCGAATCGATCGAACGGATCCTGCGTTACCCTGACGCCAGCATTCGGCGCGAGGCAATTCGTACGTTGGCCGTCCTCAAACCCAGTGGATCGGTGGCCAAATGGATTCCCCTGCTTAACGATGCCGACGAGGGCGTCCGGCTCGCCCTCATTAAGCCGCTCCTCACGGGACAATATACGGCGCCCTATGCGAACTGGGAACCCATCGTGACGGCCGAAGCGTTTTCCGACCGGCCTCCGGCAGAGCGGCGCAATATCTTTCACGCGATGCGGGCAACGGCGGGCGATGAAGCGGTGCCGTTCTGGGAGAATCTGCTGACTGAATGGAGCTGGACTAATCGGAAAAAGCGCGAGGAACTCGCGCTCATGGCTGTCGACGCCCTAGGGAAACTCGCCACCCCCGCTGCGCAGGCCGCCCTCGAGACGGGTGCGAAGAAAGGCGGCAGCGCGATCAAGCAGGCCTGTGCCGCCGTGTTAGCCAATCTCGGGAAACAGCAGAAAAGCGCGTAACCAGCGTACGAGGAAAAGTCGTTTATGGCAGACCCACTGTCCCATCCGGATCCCAAGCCACAGCCCCGCACTTCGGGGCAACCGATCCTGACTCATGAGAAATCGCTCACCCAGAAGGTGGCGAAAGGATCGGAGGCCGGAGACATCTACGACCAGCAGGTCCTGATGCTCGGGACCCAGCTGGTCACGCAGATCAGCATCCTGATCAAGATGTCCCGTCTGCACGGCCGCAACAACGCCGCCCTCGACGGCCCGACGGAGAGCGCCCTCACGGTAATTCGAACACTCGCCCATGATGAGCCCATTCAGATTCGGCTCCAAAACGATTTTCTTTTTCTCGGACAACGCCATCTGAAAGTGACCGCCGCCCAAATGCCCGTGTTCTCAGCGGTGATCGACACCTTGAATCAATGGAGCGTCGGAGGCATCTCTTTTTCTTCCGAAGTCCAATCCAAAGATCTTCGAGAGCTCGCGTTTCAACTGGCGAGCTTCCAACCGGACAAGAGTTCCATCACGAGCCTGCAGGAGGCGCTGGCCTCGCAGCAAGTGAAAGGGATCGACCTGGAACAGCGCCGGGTGCTCCGTGGAAAAGCCACAGCCAAGACCCGCTACGCCGGCGCGGCATCAGCCGTCGGCAAGCTCGTTCAAGACTCGCGGGAGAAGGGCACCATCGGATTCAAACAAGCCAAGCGAGCGATCCAAAGCATTGTGGATTTGATGATGAACGATGAGGCCTCCCTCCTCGGCCTCACCACCTTGCGGTGCCACGACCAATACACCCACAACCATTCCGTCAATGTCTCGCTGCTTTCGATGGCACTCGGGAACCGTGCCGGCTACCCCAAGGTGGAACTGGCGGACCTCGGACTCGCCGCGCTCTTCCATGACCTCGGCAAATCTAACATCCCGATGGAAGTCCTGAACAAGCCGGGAGAGTTTACGGAAGACGAATGGCAACTCATGCGGAATCACCCGACCGAAGGTGCGCTGGGTCTCGCCAAGATGCGCGGGATCACGAACCTCCCCGGCCGTATGGCGTCTGCGTCATTCGAACACCACATGAACCTGGATCTCTCCGGCTACCCCAAGCTGAATGTGTCCTGGAAACTCTCCATGACAGGCCGCATTCTCATGATCGCCGACTGCTACGACGCCATGACCTCCTCCCGCGTCTACCGGCGGGAGCCGATGTCCCCGGCCAAAGTTCTCAGCTTCATGTTCAGCAAGTCCGGCAAGGCGTTCGACGCCTCCCTCCTTAAGTTATTCGCGACGTGCGTCGGTATCGTCCCGATCGGCAGTCTGGTGCTGCTCGACACCAACGAACTCGCGGTCGTGCTCAAGCCGGCTACGGACCCGGCGGATGCCGAACATCCGGTCGTGAAAGTGATCACCGACACCACCGGAACGGCCATTGAAAATGGCCGGGAGATCGATCTGCACGAAAAAGATGATTCTGGCGAGTACCGCTGCAACATCATCCGCCTGATCGACAACACCGAGCATAAGTTCGATACAAGCCGTTATTTCGTCTAGCCTTTGCTTGACAGGCCCCAAGCCCGCCGGTATTCTCCCTTGCAGCCATTTGACGTTTTCCCACACTCTTAAGGAGCGCAGATCATGTCAACCGCGATGACCACCACGGGTCGGGCCCTATGTACGTCCTTGTTCCTCTCACTCTTGTCGCTTGGAGTCGTATCGACCGGCACTGCAGCCGACGCTTTCAAGATGGGTGTGGTCGACCCTCAGGCCGTGCTTGAGAAGTCGAAAGCCGGCAAGAAGGCGCTGGACGGCTTGAAAGAGTACGTCTCAACCCGCCAGAAACTCCTCTCGCGTGACGAAGAAGAGCTGCGGAACACGGAAAAGACGCTGAAAGATTCCGCTGCCAAGTTGAGTGAGGCGGAGAAGAAAGAGAAAGAGGCACAGTTCCGGGCGAAGATTCAGGACTATCAGAAGCGTGCACAGGAGTTCAATCAAGAGCTCCAGGGAAAACAGAAAGAACTGGTCGATGAGTACATGAAGAAAATCGCCTCGGCTACCCAAGCGGTGGCGGAGAAGGGGGGATTTTCGCTGGTAGTGGATCGCGGAAGCGAACAGACGATCAAGATCGTGATTTACAATAAAGATACCATCGACCTCACCGAACAGGTCATCAAGGAGTTCGACCGCGTCCACAATAAGTAATCGGCACGGCGCCTAGCGGGACTTCGTGTGCGAGGTCCCGTCAGGACTCCAGCGGATACCCTGCTTCCCTCCAAGCCCTGATCCCCCCGTCCATCGACACCACGTTCGTATAGCCCATACATTGCAAGGCATCCGCCGCCAACGCTGAGCGATAACCCCCACCGCAATAGAGTATGATGGAGGCATTCCGATCCGGAACCAGCGTTTCGATATCGCGTTCGATAATCCCTTTTCCAAGATGCCGAGCGCCTTTGGCTCGATCCTTGACAAACTCGTGGTCTTCCCGCACGTCGATAAAGTGTGCGACTTCGCCTCGGTCCAGCCGCGTTTTCGCTTCTGCGACCGTACATTCTTTCACTCGCGCTCGAGCGGCATCGACCAACTTCAAGAACCCCACATTGTGCTTCATTCTGTGCGCTCCTCCTCGTTACTGAAATAAATTCGGCTGCTCACCGCTAGGCCGTCGAAACGTCCGGGGAATCTCCTCATCCGCGCGATCGATAAATCCCGCTTTCCGCTTTGCCACCTCGTACAATTGCTGCAGCAGGGCCCAGTACGTCCCCTTCCCATGATGCCTCGAAAAGAATGCGTCGTCGGTCATGGCACCGCCGCGGACCTCCTGAATGCGATGTCGAATCTTGGCGAGGCGCTGCGGAAAGGAGGCCGCGATGCGCTCCAAGAACACGGACTCCACAGCACCCGGCAGGCGAAGCAGCGTCGCCATGGCTTCCTCCGCTCCGGCCCGCCTCGCCCTGGCGAGCAACTCCGGCACATCGTCCTCGTTGAGTCCCGGAATGATCGGCGAGACGGAAATGCCAGTCGGGATGCCGGCCGCGGAGAGTTCCGCCATCGCCTCAAATCGTTTCCGGCTGGAAGGGGCTTGAGGCTCAACCTCCCGAGCCATGTCGTCGTCCGCAAACGGAATGCTGAAGTAGACCCGCACCCAGGCCTCCTTCCGCAAGCGCGCCAAGATCTCACGGTCCCGCTGCACCAGTACACCTTTCGTGATGATCCCGACGGGGTTCCGGTACTCCGCGCAGACTTCGAGACAGGCTCTGGTCAGTCCCAGCGACGCTTCGATCGGCTGATAACAATCCGTGTTGCCGGAGAAGACGATCAGCTCCCCCGCCCAAGAGGACCGGTCGAAGGCGCGGCGCAGGAGTACCGGCGCATCGTGCTTCACCACGATTTTCGAATCGAAATCGGTTCCTGCGCCGAACCCCAAGAATTCATGCGAGGGCCTGGCATAGCAGTAGGCGCATCCATGGAAACAGCCGCGATACGGATTGACGCTCCAGCGAAAGGGCAAATCCGGGCTCTCGTTGCGGCTCAAGATCTCCCTGGTCTGGTCTTCGAACAGCGAAACCTGGACCGTCGGGGCTGGCTCGAGCAACTCCCGATGTTGCGACTCGAAGGGGTTGGGGGGATTCTGAACGACCCGCATGGCGCCATGGTGTACCGTCTCCGCAGACTCTGTCAACGGACCGCCGCTTCATTGACTCCATCAGACCTCGATGTTAGATTCCAGCGGTTTCTCGAGGCTTCCCATGCACGATCTACGTACCCTACGCGATCAGCTTGAAACAGTCCGCGCCCAACTCGGCCCCCGCGGAAAGGACGTCGATTGGGCGACGGTCGCCACGCTGATCGAGGAGCGGCGGACCAAGACCACTCACGTGGAACAACTCCGGCACGAACTGAAGCAGGGCTCCGACGAGGTGGCGCGGCTCAAGCGGGAAAAACGACCGGCGGAGCAGGCGGTTGCGGCGATGAAGGCTGTCGGCGAGCGGATCGCGGAGGGCGAGTCCACTCTCCGGGATGTGGAAAGCCGATTGACCGACGCCTGTCTCCGGATTCCCAACCTTCCCCATACAAGCGTCCCCGTCGGAAGCGATGCCACGCAGAACGTGGAACTGCGTCGAGTCGGGACGATTCCTTCGTTTACTGTGCCGCCGCATACTCACTGGGATCTTGGCGAGGCTCTTGGTATTCTGGATTTCGACCGCGCAGCGAAGATCGCGGGAGCCCGGTTCGCCCTGCTCACGGGGGCGGGAGCCAGACTTGAGCGGGCGCTCATCAATTTCATGCTGGATCTCCATACGACCGAGCATGGGTACCGGGAAACGCTGCCTCCGTTACTCGTCAACCGCGCGGCGATGACCGGCACAGGGCAACTGCCGAAGTTTGAAGAAGACCTCTTTCGGCTTCGCGACGAAGACTATTTTCTGATTCCGACCGCTGAAGTCCCCGTGACGAACATCCACCGGGACGAGATCCTCCATGAATCCTTGCTGCCGCTCCGTTACACCGCCTATACCCCCTGCTTTCGCCGGGAAGCGGGTTCGTACGGCAAAGATACCAAGGGGCTCATCCGGCTCCACCAATTTAACAAGGTGGAATTGGTCGCCTTTACCAAGCCGGAAGAGTCCTTCGCCGAATTGGAGCGCTTGACCGGGCATGCTGAAACAGTGTTGCAGCGGCTCGGGCTCCCCTATCGGGTCATGGCGCTTTGCACGGGCGACATGGGGTTTTCCTCGGCCAAGACCTACGATCTCGAAGTCTGGCTTCCTTCGCAGAATCACTATCGGGAAATCTCCTCCTGTAGTAACTTTGAGTCGTTCCAAGCGAGGCGGGCGAACATCCGTTTCAAGGCTCAGGGGAAGAAGGATGCCAAGACCGAATTCGTCCATACGTTGAACGGATCGGGCCTGGCCGTCGGCCGAACCTTAGTCGCCATCCTCGAAAATTATCAGCAACCGAATGGCTCGGTCGTCATTCCGAAGGCTCTGCAGCCGTATATGGGCGGGATGGAGCAGATCAAGAAAGAGTAAGGTACTGGAGATCTGTCCGCACTCGTCTCGATTACGATGATTCAATACGGAACGAGCGGGGCAATCGAAGGTTGATTCTAGAATCGTGCACTATCCCGTCGCCAAGAACGATCTGATTGGCTCCGGGTCGAGCAAGCTTGGTTTGGAGGGGTGACGGAGCGGCCGAACGTGCCGGTCTTGAAAACAGATTTAGACCCTCAAGAACCTCCGAAAACCGCATAAACAGCGGCTTCTGATTGGACAGGATGGGTCATCTGTGGCTCATCCTGTTCTCATTTCCGCGCCCCAAGTGGACCCCGCTAACGACGTACATTCTTACCTGCTGATCCTACCTTCCCTACCTCTCTTCCTCTAACTCCGATGCCGCTCTCTTACAACCGGCACACCCCCCCACCGGCATTGGCAATCGGTCCCATTTGGGGTTTGCCCCACCAGGACAAAAATGGCCACAGAACCGCTTACAAACGGGATTCCCCCCAATTTCAACCCACGAACGCGCTACAGACCAGGAGTCCATGCAGACCGGTAGGAGCGGAAAGTCCAGCCCATGTGTCTGTTCGGCAGGTCCGCTAAGCCTGGAATACTAGTCCGAGGTTGAACTATTTGGCACTTTGAGCTGCCCCGTTAGCTCATCAATACATTTGTGATGCCCTGGAATGTGGCCATGCGGTAAGTGCGATTTTTTCTCCACCTTGGACAAATCCAGATTTGTCGCCTTCGTTGCAAGGTACGCCCAGATTTCTGCAAGGTCGGCTTCCGCCGTGTCCGTGAGACGAAGGGTCAGGGTTTGGCTAATAATTTCCTCCCTCGCGCCATAATTTTTCTCGGATCAAAGTCGGTGACGCGCCCAGCGGCAAGATCCGCCACGAGACACGTCTCTTGACAGATCCATGAAAGCATGTGACATTATGTCACATGCGACCTGGATCGTTACGGGAAGCCCGAAAGACCCTTGGGATGACTCAGGAGACCCTCGCTCAGACGCTGCACTGCACCCGCCGATCGATCATCCGCTATGAAGATGGCACTGTTCCGATTCCCATGACGGTGGAATTAGCCCTCATGCAGCTCAGCTCCGCGCAGATTCCGCTTGCCGGGGTCGTCGCGGCGGGGGCTCCGATTGAACCGATTCCTCAGATGGAACGCGTCGAAGTGCCGAAGAGCATGGTCGGTCGTGGTGAGACCTTCGCCCTTCGGGTGAAAGGCACGTCCATGCAGAATGAGGGCATCTTTCCGGGTGACATTGTCGTGGTGCAGAAACACTCGTCTGCCAGCAATGGGCAGACCGTGATTGCCTTGGTGAATGGCGAGGCCACGATCAAGACGTACCTCCGCAAGGCCGGCACAGTAGAACTCCATCCCGCCAATGACGCCATGCAGCCGATTATCATCAAGCCCTCGGACAGTTTCCAGATCGAAGGCATTGTCGTCGGCGTCATCCGTCACCTCCGAAAGTGAGGCTCAGGCCGTTGGCACCATGGATCGCCAGATTGTCTGCTTTGGGATTCCTGCCTTTGAAGTCGCCGTTGCTCGGCTTCACAATCCCAGCCTCTCGACTCGACCACTGGCCATCGCTCCGTTAAATACCTCCCGGGCCTGCCTACGTGAAGTCTCATCCGAAGCGGAACAGGCAGGCCTTGGGATTGGCATGTCCGTCGAGCAGGCCCGACGGGTCTGTCCCTCCCTGCACGTCCTCTCCCCGGATCCCTCTCGCGTCCGTACGGCGGAGGAGTGTTTGCTTCAGGTCGTGAAGCGCTATGCTCCGGTCTGGGAACCGGTTCAGTCTGGCTCCTTCGTGATGGATCTGACTGGCACTGGACGACTCTTTGGGCCTGCGTATGACGTTGCGGCGAAGGTCCAGCATGAAGTCCTCGCTCAATATCGACTTGATGGGGTCGCCGGTGTGGGCGGTAACAAGCTTGTGGCCCAGACCGCGGCGACGTTGATTCAGCCGTCAGAACTGTACGATGTTCGGCCTGGGTCTGAGTTGTTGTTCATGGCACCACTGTCGGTGCGCACCCTGCCGGGTCTGCAGCGGCCCTGCATGCGGCAGGTCCTGACGCGGCTCGATGATCTGAACCTCGAGACGCTCGGGGATGTGGCGGAGAGTCCGGTCGATGCTCTGGAAGTCGCATTGGGAGACTACGCCGGGCAGCTCTCCCGCTGGGCGCAAGGCATTGATTCCCTCCCTGTATTGCCGCCGGCGATTCAACCCACGCTCGAAGAGACGGTCATCCTCGATCCGGATGAAATCGATGATCCCGTGCTGACCAGTCGATTGCTCGACGCGCTGCAACGGCTCTGCCGGACGCTGCGGAGTCAGCGTCGTGTCTGCGGCCGTCTGTCCCTGACGATCCGGTATAGCGACCACCTTGAAGTCTCGAAGCACGAGCGCGTCGCTCCCGAAACCTGCTGGGAATGTGATCTGTCTTCCGTGGTGCTGTCACTCTTTCAGAACTGCATGCGCCGGCGGATTCGCTTGCGAGCCATGATCCTGAGTATGGCGGGTCTCGCCGGTTACGCCGAGCAAGGTGTGCTGTTCGATGCTCGACCACTTGAGGAGCAGCGCAAACAGGACCGAGCGAGGAAACTATCTGTAGCCCTGGACAACCTCCACGCACGATTTGGTGAGCAGATCATTCGGTATGGCAGGAGTAGCTGAGTGGCCTTTGTTCACCTCCACACGCATTCATCTTATTCGCCGATGTGGGGCGTGCCAACGGTGGAGGCCCTCTGTCAGGCAGTCAAAGACCAAGGACAGGAATATCTCGCGCTCACCGATACCAATGGACTCTATGGCACGATCCGTTTTCTTAAAGTCGCGCGAGAGCATGGACTCAAACTCATCATAGGGGCAGAACTTGTCTCAGGTCAGCACCGGGCCGTGCTACTCGCAAAGAACCCAACCGGCTATGCCAATCTCTGCCTGATTCTCTCGGCTCGCCACTGTGATGCGTCCTTTAACGTCATCCAGACGGTCGCACAACATCGCACGGGACTGTTCATCCTGTCCGATGATCCTATNNTATTGCTGTGACTGCTTGGCAGACGGAGTCAGAAGCGGACCTCTATGTCGAGTTGACACCGGGACCAGCCTTGCAAGACGCGGTCGAATTGAGCCGCCGACTCAGACTGCCACCCGCGGCCACCACTCGCGCTGCTTTTCTCCAGCCAGCAGATTACCAGGCCCATCGGCTGCTACGCACGATTGCGGAGAATACGACCCTCTCACGGCTCAAGGCCGATCATTGTGCCCTCCCCTCTCACTGGCTCATGTCGGAACCAGTGCTCGCGCGACAGCTGCCGCATGTGTCGGAAGCTGTTGCCAACACACGACGGATTGCCGAGCAGTGCCACACCGAGTGGGACTTCAAACAGACCATCTTTCCCTCCTTCCGCCAGCTCTCCTCAGGCGCAGCCTTTGAAACATTACACCGCAAGACCCACGACGGCGCCATCTGGCGCTATGGTGCCTTGTCTCCCGTAGTTCGAGAGCGCATCGAAAAGGAACTCACCGTGATCTGTGACAAGGGCTATGCCGACTACTTTCTCGTGGTGAATGAAATTGTCCGCCAAGCGCCACGAACCTGTGGTCGAGGATCTGCTGCCGCGTCGATCGTGTCCTATTGTCTCGGGATTACCCATGTGGATCCGATTCGACATAATTTGATGTTTGAACGATTTCTCAATCCCGGGCGTCACGATCCGCCCGACATCGATGTCGACTTTCCCTGGGATGAACGGCCCGCCATTCTCGACTGGGTCTTTAAGCAGTATGGACATCAGCATGCCGCGATGGTTGCCAATCAGAATACGCTCGCCACGCGGGCAGCTTTGCGAGAGATCGCGAAGGTCTATGGCCTGCCTAAAGGAGAGATCGGCAGGGCCTTGAACTTTCTTCAGCGACGGGCTGACTTCGTTGATGTGCAACCGGGGATGACGGTGCAAGACTGGGCCCGTGATGTCTGCAGGGCGTTGAACCTCAGAAACCCCTGGCCGGAGATCCTCTACTGGTCAACGCAACTCGACGGCCACTTCCGAAATCTGGGGCTACATCCCGGTGGCGTCGTATTGGTCCCCGATGAGATCCGGCAGTATGTGCCGGTTGAAATTTCGGCTTCCGGCTTGCCGGTGATTCAATGGGAGAAGGACCAGACGGAAGAGGCCGGGCTCGTGAAGATCGATCTCTTGGGCAATCGGTCGCTCGCGGTTATCCGTGATGCCATCGCAGCCGTCGCCCGCAACACGGGCCGAGTCATCGACTATGCCACCTGGGACCCACTCACTGATCCCGCGACCAATGACCTGATTCGGCACGGCGAGACGATGGGCTGCTTCTACGTCGAGTCTCCCGCAACGAGGCTCTTGCTCAAGAAGCTCTGGGGTGGAATGCCGCCGGTTCGACGTGCCGTGGCCGATGTCTTTGAGTATCTCGTGGTGGTGTCGTCGATCATCCGCCCTGCGGCGAATGTGTTCGCCGATGAATTCGTGCGTCGAGCCCATGGGCAGCGATATCAGTCGCTTCATTCGCTGCTCGATGAGGTCCTCGCGGAGACCCACGGCATCATGGTGTACCAGGAAGACGTGATGAAGGTCGCCGTGGCCTTGGGCGGCTTCTCCGTCGAAGACGGCGATCAGCTTCGGAAGGTGTTGAGCAAGAAGCACAAGGAACGGCAACTGCGAGACTATCAACGCCAGTTCTATCAGGGAGCCATGGCCCGTGGTGTGGAAGGTCGCGTGATCGGCTCGATCTGGACCATGATCATGAGCTTCGCGGGCTATAGTTTCTGTAAGCCGCATAGTGCGAGCTATGCGCAAGTGAGCTTCAAGTCCGCCTATCTGCGAGCGCACTATCCAGCGGAGTTCATCGCCGCAGTCGTGAGTAATCAAGGCGGGTACTATTCGGCCTTCGCCTATCTGTCTGAAGGGAGACGTATGGGACTGACCATCCTCCCGCCTGACCTCAACGCCAGTACCTGGGCCTACACTGGATCAGGCAAAACGGTTCGGGTCGGGTTCATGCAGATCAAAGGCCTTCAAGAAGACCTCGCCAAACAGATCGTTGCTGAGCGTGAGATGCATGGTCCCTACCGATCGCTGTCGGATTTCCTCTGTCGGATTAATCTGGACTACGCCCAAGCGAAATTGTTGATCAAAGCCGGATGCTTGGATTCGATTGCCGGTGAACTGACCAGACCGGCCCTTCTCTGGCGCGTCTTTGCTACCCAAGCGACGAAGCCACCGAGCTCCATCCCGATCCCCACGGAGTATTCAGCCCAGAAAAAGCTGCATCATGAACTCACCCTCTTCGGCTTTCCCTTACACTGCCACCCGCTCGATCTGTTCACTGAGGCGCTTGCCGGTACCTCACGCATTCTTGCAAAGAATTTGGCTCAGTATGTGGGAAAAGAAGTCACCCTTATCGGCTGGTTCCTGACGGAGAAGATCGTCTCCACCAAGAAAGGTGAGCCGATGGAGTTCATGACGTTGGAGGATCAGACCAGGATGTATGATGCCACCCTGTTTCCCAACACTTACCGACAATATTGCCATTTGCTGGCCACCAATCAGGCGTATGTCATCACGGGTCTGGTCGAGGAACACTTTTCGACCGTCACAGTCACTGTGAAAACACTACAACTCCTGACCTCCGATGGAATCCCGGCACAGAGTGAGCCTCTTGAGGAGCTACGCGCGTAGCCAGTACACTCTCACTCCATGCCGCCCTCTCCCCTGATTCGCTTCGGCACTTCCACCTGGACATATGAAGGCTGGCAAGGCCAGGTCTATCTGAAGAAGTACGCCAAGACGACTTTTGCTCGGCAATGTTTGGGCGAGTACTGCCAATACCTTCACAACGGGGAGCCCTGCTTTCGCACGGTCGGCAATGACTCAACCTTCTATCGGCCACCGACCGCGAATCAGCTTCGGCACTATCTGAATCAGATCCCGGAAGATTTCGAGATGTGTTTCAAGGTTTGGGAGGAGATCACAATCCCGACTTACGCAAAGCAAGCTCGGTATGGCACCAAGGCCGGACAACCGAATCCTCGATTCCTTGATGCGAAGCTCTTCAACGAGCTCGTACTAACTCCCTATCGCGAAGCCAAGTTCGAACCGCACACCGGCCCCTTTGTGTTTGAATTCCAGCGGCATGGCATGTCTACCGATGAGTTCTGTACCCGACTAGACAACTTTTTGGCTCAACTCCCGAAAGAGTTCAAGTACGCCGTCGAGATCCGTAACGCAGGATCACTCGGTCCTGAGTATCGAGACAGCTTAGCCCGTCATGGCGTGGCCCATGTCTACAATCATTGGTCCTATATGCCCCCGTTGGCAGAGCAACACAAACGGATGGAACGCTATACTGCACCATTTTCCATGCTGCGCTTATTGACTCCCTTGAAGATGACGTATGAGGCGGCGAAGAAACAAGCCGAGCCGTATACCAACATCGTCGGCGAGTTGCCTGATATGAGAAAAGACACGGTCGCATTGATTAAGCAGGCGGCGGCAGAGAATCGACGGACTTATGTCCTCGTGAATAACCGCAGCGAAGGGAATGCGCCTTTGATGATTCAAGCCTTGATACGCGCTCTGCAGTCAGGCGATTCCCCTACACTATGATCGGACAGCGTACCTGGGACCGATAAATATGACCACAGAACGGGTCATAGGGAAAACTGAATACTCGGTATGCCACTCAGCTTGGCTACATGTGTCTGCGATCGCGGCGACGATGCCCTCCACTCGGATGGAAAACCTTCTACGCAAGTTGGAATGAACCTTAGAAGCGAGAAAAAGCAAGCTCATGGTTTATTGAAAATGCACAATGCTGATTGTCAAAAGGAAACGATGCCAGAGGTAGTGACAACTGAACAGCACCATCGGTTGCCGAACTTACTCGCTCTCTTGAAAAACCGAACCCCTATAAGCACTCAATAGAGCCTCTGCGCTCACTTACAATAGTTATCCTTACAGGATATTGTCACAGCGTGTGTTGAGTCTATCGTTTCATGGGCGAAAACCTTCGGGGAGGAAGCCAGATAGAGGAGGTGATATGACCGAAGAGGAAAGGGCCTTTCTGGAACATGAGATCAATCGTCAGTACCAATGGTACAACAGAGGATCAAAACTCTGGAGCGCCATTCATCATTGGTCTCTTGCAGTGTCAGCACTGTTGAGTGCTCTTGCGACGTTGGTGCTGAAGTCGGAATGGATTAAGACGTTGGTCGTGACGTATCGGGATGACGTTGCGGCTGGTCTCGCAGCGGCAGCGACACTCGTGACGACCCTCGCCGCTTCCGGCGGCTTTGGGAGGAAATGGCAGGCCAACAGACGGAGCCGTGGACGAATGGACCAAGTTAAGATTGATTTTTCGAGCTCAAAGGCTGACCCACAAAAAATCCGCGAGGACTTGAAGAGCATAATCAAGGAGCACGATGAGTCGATTATAGGTTCGACCAATGAGTAGCGCTAGCTGTGACGGCACAGCCCTCGAACGTAACTTATCTCGCAAAATGAGTTATCGACAAGACGCCCTCTGCCATAATCCTGGATGATGGGGAGCCACTCAATAGTGGACGTTGGCCTCACACCCGATCGTCAGGATTTCGGAGTTTCGTCCAGCCAAGCGTAGTCGATTCATCATCTTGCCGGATTAGCGGACAGTCTCTGCCCTACGTGGTGGATCGAGAGCTGGCATTAGTTGTGATGTACGAGGCAGTTGCTCAAACCGAAATAAGTCAATGGTCAGGAAGGCCCTAATTTAGACCACATCACTAGGATCAGGCCATAAAGTGACTCTTAACCTGGTCACTACCATATCTGGGCCAGCTTAACCCAACCCTTGGATCCTGCGGGCTTCGGTTCCATTTCTGTACGAATTTCTGGAGCGCCTCAGGCGGGGTGCTTTCTGAGTATCTCAAAACACGGATACCCATAGCACCGTTGTAAAAGACAAGCAAGTTCAGAACCTTAGATCGTCACTTTGTTAGATAACGTTATGGTGGAGAACACATGTGTGCACATTCGGCAAATGCAAATTGGCCCTTGGCGAAGCCTGTTCGTTCCAATATTTCAGTCACCTCCAGCTTGACCAATTTCAGCAGTTCGATGTCGTCCACTTTTGCTACATCTTCTAGCAGGACCAGAACAAACTTAGCCCCTGATTCTTTTATTTTGGCAGAAGCGTCGACGAATGGCCGCATAGGTCCATTCGCAGCACTAACATGCAGGATCGGAAAGTCGCAACTGTTCACCGCAGTATTTGAAACAACGATCACTACCAGAGGCACTACTAATTTGAAAAGTGTTATGGCTGACAATGCAGCGGTCATAATGCTCCGATTCTTGTGTTGTGTTGCGTTCCGCCCCAAGCTTTGTGAACACCAAGTCTGTCAACCGTTCTCGCGTCATACTCTACGGCGGCCGTGGGTCGAGTGGCGAGGGCACCGGTTTACCAAGACGTGCCATCGATAGGGTGATAGTCCATCCTCCTCTTCCTGTGTACAGCCGTCGCGACGCGCTAGTTATACAGGAAGCGTCTGTTACTTAAGTATGCTTCTGGCTCACGAACAGAGTCGTATCAAGGCCGAGGTGATCGGACAAGAAGCCCTGTTGACTATTAGTCGCGTGTGGTCTCTGAAAGGCCCGACGTCGCACCCGAGCTACATCGAGATTGCAATCGTGAACGGGGTCTGGATCCTGGACGAACAGTAGGTCAAATCTTCCGACGTAATGAGATGTGGAGGTTGTTGTTTGGGTATCGTCGCAATATAAATCTCCGAATGAACCCATCAGCGGCACACAGACGTTTTCAAAGTTGTTTTCTTTGGGAGATTCGTCACCGTCGTCATTACGGGCAGTTTGACCACCCTGCAGTTGGTTTCGAAAAGGCCCTTCAGCCCAAGCGTCGCGCATGCCGACAGCCTCGAACCGCTGACGGATCCGCTCGTACTTCGGCTGGTCTGATGCGTCAATGTTAAAATCGCCACACACTAAGGCCACATTTTTAGGATGATGAACGTGCTTCGCATTGTAGAAGGCGATGAGCTCGTCAATCTGCTGGAGCTCAATCTCTAGTCGCTCATCAGAATTGGAGGGTGTCATATGATCACCCGGGATGATGTTCAAAATGTCCTTGACTGCATCACCGAGACCGCCGCCGAACATAAGATGGGTGGAATAGATTTCAATGTTTCCGCAAGGTGTTTCAATTTCAGTAAGTAGTACACCTTTGTCTGCGTAAAAATCAGAGTCCAAGCTCACTTTGACGCTTGTCAGGCCAAGATTGATGTCGTAGGATTTCCCCCTGATAGAGAATTTATGATAAGCATGGCGTACGATGGGGAATCGTTGGCTGATGGTGAGCAGACTGGTCAGCCGGTCTACCAAAATATGAGCAGGAGGTGTGCTACCCCACGCTTCGAGGATATGGGACTTTTGCTCATGCTCCATGATTTCATACAGGCAGGCTAGATCGTAGTCCGATCGTAAAATGCGCCCCAATTCTCGAGCACGATCCTCGATCTCGGGCTTCGCCTTTAGCTCCACGTCCCGAAAAGGATCAGGTAACTTCAGTTTTGCCTTTAATAGGTAGGTGTTGTAGCTGAGGAACCGTATTGCAACGGACGTACTCGGAGAGTGACGCCGAGCCACCTCCCGACAACTGCGGCGTGCGTCAGGTTTCCATCGGTGCCATTTAATCAGATCTGATACTCGCACGCTGCTTGGCTGAGCAAGCCTGTCCATCTCCTTAGCGAGCTGCCTTAGTGAAATCCCCATTTAGCTTTAGCTCCTCTCAACTTTCGACAACTGGAGAGGAATTTGACTTGTATCACTCTTGCCCCAGCCGGTCGTTAGGCGCATTAGATACGTGCAGTTTGTTGCCTTAAAACCCACTCCATGCGCCTCGACAAGACAGATTCTATCTGCCTTGGTCCGACACTACTCTCTTGCATTTGCGACAGGATGTAGAAGGCAAGGCCGTCAGTGAAGTCCTACACGATTTCGGAAAGCCTGACCTTCGGGCGCATGCGCTGTCGGACAATCAAAACAAATCGTCAATGAATTCCCCCATACCTTCCAGAACATCACCAACTATCGGGATCTCTTCGAGGAAGTCGGCCGTAGCTCCGCCAAGCTTTTTACCCACCGCAACCGTAAGATTCCAAGCATCAACTCCCCCGAGCTCAGCGACAGGTAAGTAAGTAGCAGTTATATAGACCGTAGCTAAAACTCCTGCTATTTCCTGTATCTTCAGATCGCTCTCGCCCTTGATGAGCTTAACCAGCTCGTCGACGGACGCACCCCAATACCGACCCTTTTGAGATGCAAGCGTAATAAAAGGTCCCGCAATAATTTTGGCCCATGGGCCTCCGATAGCAATGGGAAGAAGGAAAGCCACGATTAAGGTGGCAGTAATGCCATAGACAGCTCCCCCAATATCGGCTGCCTTTATATTGCCCGACTTTATATCCGCTTCGTGTTCCTGGAAAAACTGCTTTATTCCTTCCCAGATCTTATTAAGGGCGGTCTCCTGCTGCTCAGGTGTAAGTTTTGTGTTCCCGATTTCGATGGAAGTCGATTCACCACTTTGGTTCTTGACTGTAATGGTCGACCCGATACGCTCGACCGTGTTCCCCCGATAAGTGTACTTTGTTTTACTGCTATAGGCTTCAATCAATTGACGGACTGACAGAACCTCATATCTTGAAGTCAGCACCCGTAGACTGTTACTTCGCTCAGCCGCCGTGATTATTCGTATCGTAGTCATTGTGATTCCTCACCCCATCCATCAAGATGGTTCTCAACCTTCAAAGTGAAATCGCACTCATTGTATGTGATGAACCACCATAGTCCTTTAGGGTGTCGCCATAAGCTAGTCCCACCACGAGGCAATAGCGGTGCACTAAAGCATGGCTCTCGTTTGAGAACTACATGGATTCTGAAGCTCTTACTAAACATGCCTTGCCCATTCCGTGGATAGTTCCACTATCGCGCGAGTCTATTGGAGCGCAATGAGGATCGGAATCAGGCCTTGGCCCTCTTTGAAAGGCCGAAGGGCCTTTCCAATGATGGTGCCTAACGCTTTAGCCGAATCGACAACCTTCATGGCATGACCTGGGATAGTCGAAGTCGTTAGCAAATCACCGACCTCGATTGCATTTTGAGTTGCATCTACCTTGCAGAAGACTTTCCCAAGCAGCGCCACTGGTTTGCGGGGACGATCACTGCTCCTCTTATCAAGCACGATACCGGGCTTATACGCCCCCGCACCCGAAACAACGCCGGCAACACGCTTATCATACGCACAGTGACTCTGATGTAGAGCTCCGTCATCCCCCAGCACCATAACGGTTCCTGGCTCAACAAGCTCAGCATCGGCTATGTCAAAATCTTCGGCACAGTCAGCGTTCGCGAGAGTGATGTCCTTTCCAACGACAAGCTCACCACTAATCCAAACATTGCCATCAAAAAAGCCGGCGTGTCCTTTGTTCCCCTCTTTCTTTGCGAAAACGGCCGCGCCTGTACCTGCGGGGTTGAGATTATAAGCGGCTATCGCTGCTGTCTCGGGAGAGTTGGTTTCGGCATGCACTCCTTCGTAAGTCTCGCTTTTACCCCACACACCAACATTTTTTTCGCTCGCTCCGAACACTCCTACTCGGTGCTGGTTTGAGTCTTTGGCTATTCCTGGGACCATCGCTTTTTCTGGTGTTTTGAGAATAGCGGGTGAGTCATGAGGATCAATCCCTCCAGTCGGAAACTGTCCCATATGATCGTTCGGGGGCATTCTTGAACTCCTTTCTGTAAGGCATACATCAGGAAAGCTGTGCTTTAAGTTGACTCTAAATCACGTGATGTTACAGATCTGTGACAGATGAGACGTTTGGTCTGAAGTTTGGGGGAGAAAAATCAGGTTTTCGCGACGTTGTGGCTAGAGCGAGACGGTTTCTGAAGCCAGTGTGACATCCCAACAGCACAAAGGGCATCATCACGCGTAGACACATCACTTCTGTCGCCGGTTCGACGCCAAGCACTCGCAGGTGTCTATGAACGGGTTCGCCGGCTCGGTTTTACTGCTTCAACATGGCGGGTCATGGATTCACTCAACACGACACATCACCTTCTGCTCGGCCATAACATGCCAGGGCTGTTCCTCATGGCTTTTTGTGATCAGTTCGCCGCAGTCGCTTCTTGTCATAGAAAATGTGAGGTCCATAACATATTGCTCAATGGCCCATTGTTGCTCGATGATTGCTGTGGTCCTCGCCCGCATCGCTTGGTCCTCATCTTTCATCGCCTCAACCACGGCGCTGAGGGGAACCGCGGTGTTGGTTTTATCCCAGTGGTCCAGCGTATCCAGTCTAGCCTTGGGATCGGGAGAGGGAAGATCAGCAGGAACAAATTTTGGCACAATGGGGATTCTTTGCTGGATCTCATCCTCATTATTTGGCAACTCTACGGGTTGCGAACGCGATAGGTTGGTCAGTGATCCTTCCGACCCGTGACCGGCACTGCTGTTAAGGGTGAGGAAGCCACAAGCGATCAGCTCCATGAAAACGATGCCAGCCGCTCTCAGGAGCCATCGCCCAGTCATTTGAGGATAGGGGACCGAACGATTCCAGGACCGCGTTAGAGTCGGGATTCCCATCCTGTATGTCCCTTCAACCGTTGTACTAGACGTGGAAGCGTAGAATGA
>FRDC01004488.1_pt1 | contig 47893 bp, 41 predicted proteins | sample 1106171 | NCBI WGS metagenome assembly FRDC01 (sample SAMEA3930566, study PRJEB13176) | freshwater metagenome | biome: Drinking water system; feature: drinking water; material: water | place: Singapore | collected 2014-12-20 | reverse complement strand
TAAACACGGGTTCGAATCCCGTTGGGACCACCAAACCAAGCTTGCTCGACCCCGCGCCTCAAATGTGCGCGGGGATATTCATTACCACCAGTCAGTGATTTCTCCACACCTCGTTTGCGCCTACTGGCGGCTCATCGAGTGAAGCTCATCTTCATTGTCGCCGCCGGATAAGCCCCTCCAGCAGTTGTTCCTTTTCTACACCGCACTTCGTGTAGGCAGCTGCGTTTGAAGCGATCCAAGTTCCTACCCATTGTGCGTGGGGTCTTCGACCGTCAAAACAGAAAATCAACAGACGTTCTCTGCCTGCACTCACAGCCCGGCTCTATAACGTCGGCAACTTCATTGACGCCTCTATTGTCGGTTGTGTATAAAGAATGCGTTTTAAACATATTCCCTTCTGAGGGTGATGGGTATGTCAACACGCGAATTCCATGATGGTGCAAAAGATGGATTAGAAGCGCTCGAGCCGCTCGATCCCGAGAAGATCACTTCGTTCAACGAATTGCTCGTGGCGATGGGCAAGACCGCCTTCGGTGGGCGCCGTCTTGGCGAAGCGTTCGAAGTGTTGTGGTCGATGATCAGTGATCCCGACTGCAAAGTTGTCATGACGTTGTCCGGCGCCATGACGATCGCCAAGATGGGCAAGATCATCAGCACGATGGTTGATCAGGGCATGGTGCATTGCATTATCTCCACTGGAGCACTGATTGCCCATGGCCTCAGTGAATCGATCGGCAAGACGCATTACCAACATCATCCTTCGATGAGTGATGAAGAACTTTTCCGGAAGGGGTACAACCGTGTCTATGACACACTTGAGATGGAAGCGAACCTGAACTATGTCGAGCACGTGGTGTCGCAGACGTTGAAACGGGTTGACCATGATCGGCCGCTCTCCTCAGAGGTCCTTACGCGTGAATTGGGAAAGACGTTGGCGGAGGAATTTGATGGCGATGGGATTTTGAAAAGTGCATATCTGAAGAAAGTACCGGTGTACATCCCTGCCTTTACCGATTCTGAGGTGGGACTTGATGTGGGGACATGGGCCATGGCACGCGAGATCGATCGGGCCCGCTCACAGGCCGGTGAGAAGGGAGATCTTGCGGTATTAAAGGCGATCCACCAATCGTGCCCCTCATTCAATCCATACCTCGATCTCAACAGCTATGCTGATCACATTCTTTCGGCGAAGAGGCTTGGTATCTTCACGATCGGTGGGGGCGTGCCGAGGAATTGGGCTCAACAGGTTGGCCCGTACATTGAAATTGGCAACCTTCGCCTGGGTCTCACCGTGAGACCACCTCGATTCCACTACGGAGTCAGGATCTGTCCGGAGCCGGACTACTGGGGTGGGCTCAGCGGTTGCACCTATCAGGAAGGGCTCTCGTGGGGAAAGTTCGTGACTCCGAAGGACGGGGGGCGATTCGCCGAAGTACTGAGTGACGCGACGGTGGTGTGGCCTCTCTTGATGATGGGGCTTCTGGAGCGGAAGAAAGCCACTGCGCGTCATTCATGAAACGGAATGTCATACAACTTGGCTCAGCCGTACTCTTGTGCGGCTTAGTCTGGTTGTCCCCTCTCCGGGCAGCGGATCCGCCTCAAATGGACGACCGGGTGAGGGGGCAGGCGAATGCACCAATTACTCTAATCGAATATTCCGATTTTACCTGCGGGTATTGTCTCAAATTTTTCAGGGACACCTGGCCCCGCATCCAAGCTCGCTATGTCGACACCGGAAAAGTGCGGTTTCTCTATCGGGACTATCCACGCGCTGATCAGGGACCGGGCCTCGATGCGGCGACGGCGGCACGATGTGCCGGAGCTCAGGGCAAGTATTGGGCGATGCACGATCGCTTATTTGCTGAAGGGGGCCGACTCGACAGGGGAGTCTATCTCCGTCATACGACCGCACTTGGGCTTGATCAGGCTGCATTTGAACGGTGCGTGAAGGATGGACGGTATACGAAGTCGATTTTTGAAGATCGTCAGGAGGCCAATAGCTGGGGGTTTCATGGAACCCCAGGCTTCATTCTCATGCGGACAACCGGTGGACCTACGGAGAAGGAACCGGCCATTGCAATTCCTGGGGCGTTTCCATTCGAGATGTTCGCTGAAGAAATTGACCGGCTTCTTGCGAGTGCTCCGCACTAGCAAGATGGCATCGCGGTTGGGCAAATCCGCACAGCCGGTTGGCACAGGACCTCTGGTCACATTAATAACGTTCGTAACAAGGTAGGAATTTCTTATGGCTTCAACGCAATCTTTCTGGCCTGTCTCCCATCGAGACGACGACTTTTGGGTCTGTATGTCTTGCCTTGGAGAAGTCTTCTATCAAAAAGTTCCCATGCCGGACTGTCCTTCGTGTCACGGCGTCTCGACCTACGAAGGGTTTACCCTCGAAGCGATTCGCGATTGGGGAACCGAAGAGCTGATTGCTAAGGCTGTGGCTGCACAGCAGGCATCCGCCGCCGCGCAACCTGTCGTTGAATCTGCTGCGCCGGTCGAAGCGGCGGATTAATTATTGCCGACCCCAGCGAGCCTTTCTGTGCAGGAACCTCGCCCATTTCTTGTTCACGGCCAATGGAAGCAAGGCGACAGGACGACCCGCGTCGTCAATCCATTCAATGGGCAGGTGATTGCCGACGTTGTCCAGGCCACGGAGTCCGATGTGGAGCAGGCCGTAGCCTCCACGTCCGGCACGGCCGCGACGCTGAGTGGGCTTCCAGCACATACGCGCTACAACATCCTCCAGCAGATCGCGGCACTGATCTATCAACGCCGAGGCGAGTTCGCCTCGACGATCACAGCCGAGGCGGGTAAACCGATCGCCGACGCGAAGCGTGAAGTCGGCCGAGCCATTCAAACCTTTACGGTTGCAGCCGAGGAGGCGAGGCGGATTCCAGGGGAAGTGGTGCCGCTTGATTGGACGTCCGGCACCGATTCCCATCTCGGCATTCTCCGCCGCTTTCCCATCGGCCCCGTTCTTGGCATTACCCCCTTCAACTTCCCGCTGAATCTTGTCGCCCACAAGGTGGCGCCGGCGCTCGCCGCCGGCAATCCGATCCTGATCAAGCCGGCTCCCCAAACACCGCTGACAGCCCTGCTGTTAGGAGAGGTCGCGTTGGAAGCGGGACTTCCTCCGGGTGGGCTCAACGTGGTGCCTTGCGACAATGCCCTCGCTGAGCAGCTTGTCGTAGATCCACGGTTCAAGCTGTTGAGTTTCACGGGGAGTGCGCCGGTGGGGTGGATGTTGAAAGCCAAGTGCGGAAAGAAAAAAGTCACCCTCGAACTCGGCGGCAACGCCGGTGTAGTAATCGAGCCGGATGCCGATCTTGATCTGGCGGCCCAGCGCTGCGCAGCTGGAGGATTCGGCTACGCCGGCCAGACCTGTATTTCTGTGCAGCGGGTATTTGTACACCATTCGATCGCGGATCTGTTTACGACGAAGCTGCTGATGCATGTCGCCCGATTGAAGACCGGAGATCCGACCGATGAGGCGACGACCATTGGCCCGTTGATCGATCAAGCTGCCGCCCAACGCGTCGAGAGTTGGATCGGCGAAGCCGTGGCAGAGGGGGCGCGAGTGCTGTTGGGCGGGAAACGGATGGGATCGGTCGTTGAAGCAACGGTGCTGTCGAATGTGAAACCTGAGATGAAGGTTTCCTGCCGAGAAGTGTTTGGGCCCGTGGTCACCGTGACACCGTATCGTCAGCTCAGCGAGGCCATCGCGTTGCTCAATCAATCGGACTATGGGCTGCAAGCCGGTGTGTTTACGCAAGACATCAATAAAATCTTTCATGCCTTTCGTCATTTGGAAGTCGGCGCTGTTCTGGCCAACGAGATTCCCACCTTTCGTGCCGATCATATGCCGTACGGCGGTGTGAAAGACTCCGGTCTGGGACGCGAGGGAATCCGGGCCGCGATCGAAGACATGACGGAACCCAGATTGTTGGTCTTGAACCTGAAAGAGCCAGCCGGCTCACCTTGAAGAAAATCTTCAGAGGATATTGCGAAGCGGATTCAATCTTGATACAACAGCGGCCCTATACCTGGAGCCGATCTGGTCCATTTCGTTTGTCTGGTTTGTCTCATCACAGGACGTAACCAAATAAACCAGAAAAACCAGATAAACCGAATCAACCAGACGAAGGGGGAGATGATGGTACCTACGCATATGTTTCTCACGAGAGGGGTAGGAGTCCACAAGGAGAAGCTGGCCTCCTTTGAGCAGGCGTTGCGCAGCGCTGGCGTGGCCTATTGCAATCTCGTTACCGTGTCGTCCATTCTTCCTCCCAATTGCAAGATCATTCCGCGCAAGCGCGGAGAGAAGCTGTTGAACCCCGGAGAAATTACGTTTTGCGTCATGGCCCGTTCCGAGACCAACGAACGAAACCGGCTGGTTTCGGCCTCGGTCGGTCTTGCGAAGCCTACCGACCGCCGCACCTACGGTTATCTGTCTGAGCATCATGCGCACGGGGAGACGGATGAAGAGACGGGGGAATACACCGAAGATTTGGCGGCGCAGATGTTGGCCACGACCTTGGGAGTCGAGTTCGATCCCAATGTCGCCTGGAAAGAGCGCGAACAAGTCTTCAAGATGGGCGGAAAGATCGTGAGAACCCTGAACATCACTCAATCGGCTATCGGCAAGCCGGGCAGGTGGACCACCGTCATCGCGTTGGCAGTCTTTATTCCTGTGGAGAATCTTCCCAAACGTTCCCGCCGTTAGTGCCTGTGCCTATTCGGATTTCACATGCCCGAGAAGCCTGCGCATGTGATGGAAGAAAACCCATGACGCTTCCTGTTGGTTGGGAAGGCCCGGACCATAACTTCCTGGGGATCGACGAACCCTGGTGCCATCCGAACCAGGCCGGCGTGTACGTCCTTCCGGCTCCCTACGAACATACCTCCAGCTACATTCGCGGGTCGGATCACGGGCCTTCTGCTATCCTTGAGGCCTCATCCCAGGTTGAGTTCTATGACGAACAGCTCGGATGCGAACCCTTTCGCGAGTGGGGAGGGATCGCCACTGCTGCAGCCTTGGATCTCGGAGGAAAAGTCGATCGCGCAGCCGTCGAGGCCATCGAAGCATTTGTCTCGCCGCATGTCGGGACCGGACGCTTTCTCGTGACCTTGACCGGGGAACACACCGGGGCGCTGGGGGCGATTCGAGCCCATGCGAAACGCTATCCGTACATGTGTGTGGTGCAGATCGATGCGCACGGTGATTTGCGTGAAGCCTATCAGGGGAACCCTTTCAGCCATGCCAGTGTCATGGCGCGGGTCGTGGAGGATGGGCATCCGTTGGTTCAGGTGGGCATCCGGGCGATTTCTCCAGAAGAAATTGCTCGTATCAACAAATCAGATCGAATCAAGACTTTCTTTGCGGCTGATATCCTGGATCCTTCAGGTCCTTATGAAGGCAAAGCCACCAGATGGATTCCTGACGTCGTTGCGGCCTGCCGCGGGCCTGTCTATCTCACGTTTGACTGCGATGGGCTGGACGCGTCGATCATTCCTGCTCTGGGGACGCCGGAGCCTGGCGGTCTGGGATGGTACGACACCCTCAACCTCATCACAGCCCTCGCGAACGGCCCTGGCATAGTGGGCATGGACGTGAGCGAGATCGCCCCCATTGAAGGGTTTGTAGCGCCGCAATTTTCAATCGCCCGCTTGATCTATCGTATTCTTGGCCGCATTAAGGCCGGCCGCCGGGTGCACTGATTCCGATCCGAGACGTTTCTGTGCGAACCAAGCCGTAGTGTGCTTGCCCTGTGACCACCGCAATTCGCATCAACAAATTTTTCACGGAGCAGGGGATTTGTTCCCGGCGTGAGGCGGACCGTTTGGTCGAATCAGGAGCAATCACGATCAACGGCCACAGGGCCAAGCTGGGCGACCGGGTGGGTCCCACGGACGTCATCACTCGCGACGGGCAGGTGATTCCCTGGGGCAAGGCCGCCGTCTACATCAAATATCATAAGCCGATCGGGGTCACGACAACCAGCGAGTCGAATGTCGACCGGAATATCATTGCGGAAATCGGGTATCCCGAACGGATTTTCCCGATTGGACGACTGGACAAGGATTCGTCCGGTCTGATTCTCCTGACGAACGACGGCGATATTGTGAACGAGATCCTTCGCACGGAGTTTGGCCACGAGCGGGAATATATCGTGGAGGTCGATCGGCCGTTCGACCAATCGTTCCTAGACCAGATGTCCCACGGCGTGACGATCCTCGGAAGCAAGACAAAGCCGTGTCAGATGACTCGTGTAGGGCGTAATCGGTTTCGCATCGTGCTCACCGAGGGACGCAACCGGCAGATCAGGAGAATGAGCCAGGCGCTTGGCTATCGAGTGACGAGCCTTCATCGCATCAGGATCATGCACATTACCGTGAAGGGACTGGGCGTCGGGGCGTGGAAAGAATTGACCGCAGAGGAACGGGAGCAGCTGTTGGAGGCTGTGGGACGTCCCTAAGCTTGCTGCAGGTCGCTCGGTATTGGTGGGGCGGTGAATCCTGGTGAAGAAAGGAAGAGAGGGAGAAAACCCCTATGCTCACTACTGTCCAGGACAGGATTTAACCAGATTCTTCTTGTCTATAGCCCATTGAAATCCTCGGTGACGTCTTCGGGTTGTGAATCGAGGTCTCCTAGCTGTGCAGATGTTGTCCAAGATGCCATTCAGGAAGTTATTTTGGATAAGAGTGCCGTATGCTGATTTTTCGCTGGAGGATTCAGGGCCTCATCGTCCTGTACCGCTCGGCGTCGGCTGAGCAGGAGATTCAGGATGGCGATAGAGAAGCTGCCCCCCACTAAGAACGTGCTGCTGTATTGAATGGCGCGCGCTCCTTCGTCCTGCATGTCTTTTGCCACGTCGGCAACGGTATCCAACAAGCGATCGAGGGCCAAACTTACCTGGATCATTTTTGGCCCGCCGTTGTCCGCTGCATGCGCCTCGGCTTTTCTGCGTAGCGCTTCGCGTTCGGAGGCGGAACTCGCCTTCCATTCTTGTGTCAAAAGCTGGATGGTCATGCTGGCCACAGAAAAGTACTGGTCGAGACTTTGTCGCACCGCTTCAATATCTTCGGGTTCGCTGCGTCCGCTGCGCGACACACGCAGTCCCGCCGCGGCATAACGATCAACCGCATGTTGAATGTTGGCCTGCTGTGTCGGGAGCGACTCGGTCATCCGTTCAAAGTGCTCCTTGTCAGCCGCTTCAAGTGCGCGAATGATCGTACTGCGGTAGCGTATGACGTCGGCCGAGATGTGGGCCAGATCGACTGCGCCGAGCGTATATTCCGAGTACATGATCCGAAGGTCTTGGTCGATCTGGCTTAGAGCCTGTCCGCTGGACCATCCCAATCCGGCGATTAACAGGCTGATGCAGAGTTGAGAAAATGTGGGTTTCTGGATTGGCAGGCGGTTAGATAGTCGCACGGGGTCCCCTTTCATTGACCGAGAATAACTCCGCGATCAATGTGGGAGGTCAAGTTGGGATCGTTTGACACGAAGATGACCGACCAGGGCTCGTCTTTACTGCACAAACGCCGCAGGATGGTTTCTCGCATCGTTGGGTGCATGCTATGGATGATGCCGTCGAAGATTAAGATCTGAGGCCGTGCGAGAATCGCCCGCGCCAGGAGAATCCGAATGATCTGTGAGGGCGCTAGCATCTTCCCGGAAACACGGACATGGGTTTTGATTCCGAGCGGGAGCGCATCGATCTCTTCCTCAAGCTCGGTAAACCGGAGTGCCCAGCGCACGTCGCTGTAAGATAGATAAGTTCGGCCCAATACAATATTGTCCTCGATCGTGCCTTCAAACAACGAAAGCTGGGAATCCAGCACCAAGCCACGATAGCGATTGATGACATCAAGATTAAGGTATCGAAGGTCGATCCCGTTGTATTGAATGACGCCTCCGGTGGGCGCTTCGAGGCCGGCCAAGGCTCTGGCCAGCGCGGTCTTGGCCGCGGTGGTGCCGGCGTAAATTCCGATTTTCTCGCCGGGCATAATCTCCAAATCGAAATTTTCGAAGGCCGGGACTCCCGCATGCGCCACAGACAATTCTTTACAGGTGACGCGAATGCCCTGGAGGGTGGGATCGGGAAATGGAATGGACAAGCCAGCAGCATCCTGATCTTTGGGCAGGGAAAAGAAAAAGTCCAATTCTGCCAGCGAGGTCAAAAAATAGTAAACGTGGCCCATGCGTTTGACGACGCCGTCGAAGTTAATCAGGAGCCCGCCCAGGACGACCTCGGCAGCCACCAACTGACCGGTGGTCAATTCGCCGATCGACAAGAGCCATCCGGCCGTGGCGAGCAGACCACCGTGGGCGATGGCCTGCCATGTTACTGAGCCCAGATATTGGCGGCTCAAGATCCTGAAGCGCGCCCGTCGGCAGTCGACGTATCTCTCAACAAGATGATCGGTTTTCTGCATCAACAGCGGCTTGCTGTCAGTGGCTTTGAAGTGAAGGAGGTTGTAGGAGATTTCCTGGATCCAATGAAGCATCGCGTATTTTGCATGGGACTCGTCGATGGTGGTGCGGAGGCTTCCATGAGACAGCACGAAGAAGACCACGTTGAACCCCACCAGCAACAGCGCGTTGAACAGCAAGAAATAGGGATGATAGAAGACGAGAATTGTCATGCCTACGGTGCCACCCACGACCACGTTCATCAACTCCACCAACAGGACCGATAACGCTCGTTGTATGAAGAGCGTTTCAAAGAAGCAGTTCACAAACCGTGGCTTGAACCCTTGAAACTGGAGATGCGGAAGTTGTTGCGTCATAGCGATCGCCATCCGCGCGAAGACCCGACGCTCCAGCACGTCTACTGCATAGTATTGCAATGCCTTGAATGCGCCGGCGAAAGCCAGCGCCGCCACCATGATACTGGTGAGGGTGACGATCGTGATGGGCTGGATCGCAAAAGCGAATGTGTTGACCAATTCCTGCACGGTCAACGGCACGATGAGGGAGAACAGCCCGATCGCGAGTGAGTAGGAGAAAATCAGGGCCAAGATCTTCCGCTCAAGGCGGAAGAGGAGGCCTAGATGGCCTAGCATCGCTTGGACCAGGTTTGGCTGATTCTCAGAATGAATCTGCGCCATGCCGTCCCATCCTCCTGATGTCCTACAACCTCGGTGGTTGAGCGACGGGAGATCGATAGTCAATGACTGACCGAGAGTCGCGGCAGTGCTCTAACCCTAACAAATTACAGGGCAAGTTGCCACGATCTTGCCGACTTAGTCACGTGCGCGATAGTTCACGGGAATTGCGCGTGGGCTACTCTTAGCCCACGCGCCGATAGCCCATTGGTACAAGGCTAACGCTTTTTGATAATCCGATTTTGCACGAATGACCTGGTTCTCCGAGTCCACGGTGTTGCGTTCCCGCAGATTCACGAAAAGCACGCTTGTTGCGCCAAGGCCGAACCGGAAGCGTTCGCCGTCCTCAAGCGTCTTGGCGAGGCGGAGAGACTGGGTGGCTGCTTCTACACGTTCTTTGGCCCGATCGATTGCCGAGAGCGCGTTATCAATATCGACCACCACTTGTTGTTCGCGAAACTGCTGCACCATCACGAGCTTGTCCGCCTGAGCCTGCGCTTCCAGTACTTCTCCGCGGCTGCGTCGTTGAAGCAGCGGGATCTTCAATTCAACCCCAAATCGATAACCCAAGCCGAGGACAAACTTTTCGGGGGCACGGGCTGGCGCTGCTTCGATATCGAGACTCGGCAGCAGATTGTTTTTTGCCAAGGCAAGGTCGATGTTGTTGACTTTGGCTTCGATGTCGATCTCCTTGATCTCTGGTCGCTCTTGCTTCGCCTGGAGCTTGTGCATCTTGACGGTCTCGTCCATCGGCGAGAGAACCTGAGCAGGAAACTCAGGGACACGATCAAGTGTAGGCGTCGTCGGAGCCCCGCCGTCCCAGAGGAACATGGAGAGCTTGAATTGTTCCTGTTCAACCAGTCGCTGAGCCGTGATCGCCACCTCTCGGCGTCGCTGGACTTCTTGCCCTGCTTCCACCACGTCCAGTGGTGCGACGGCACCTGCCTTGGCTCGCCCTTCCACCTGTTTGTACCGGTCTTCGGCCACCGACAAAGCTCTCCGTTGGACATCCGCCAGCTTGGCTGCGGCAACCCAATCCCAAAACTGTGAGGCCGCCGCCAGGAAAAGATCTTGTCTGGTCTGGGCAATCCTCACATCCGCGCGGGGATCAGCCAGTTCCGACCGTTGGAATTCGGCGTTTTCTGGATTCGTCATCAATCCTTTTAACAAAGGGAAGAAGCCGCCCAAGATAACCTGCCGATTACCGCCGCCAAACGAGAGATCGGGAATCTTGGCGTCCCCGATGGCCTGCCGGAACCCGGCGCTGCCTCTGAAACCCCAGGGGTGACGAGCTTCGATCAGCGTGTCGTTAAAGCCCACAGTCTGGGTGCCCTTGCCAGGGTTTGTGCTCGAGATGAAGCGCTCGAGCTCCATGTCGTTAATGAGCGTAGGTTCAAACGCGCCTAAGGCTTTAAGCATCTTCCCCCGGGCCATTGCCTTCTCAGTCCCAGCTCCCTTGAGGAGTGGATGAGTGCGGTCAATCCAGGCGTGGAGTTCGTCCAAGCTCAACGGGATGGGAGGAAGCGGTTTGGCTGTCGGCGGCTCCATGGGAGGCCCCGCGTAGGAAGCTGTTGGGAGGACGGTCAACCACGTGACGAGAAGCACACAAATGATAGTCATTGGACGGCTCCTTTCAGCAAGTAGAATGCACCACCTGCCAGCGTTGGCAGGTGGTGGATATGGAGACCATTATCGGAGCGTAGAGCGGAGGAGCGACCGACGCGAAGGACATTACTTCGAGCCTCGTCCTGCTTTGGGCAAAAGCGTATCAATCAAGCTGGGCGGCCGTTCTTGGTAATCCGGCGGGAAGAGGTTGAAACGCCGCCATAGTTCGTACCAGAGCGGGACGCGATTCAGGATCACCCATCCCATGGCCTTGGTGCCTTGTCGGATATGGGACTGTTCCGGCCAAGGGCGGTCTTCCGGGTCAGGAACTACCCAGAACCGGAAGTTCCCCTTCCCGTCATCCACTTGGTCGATGACCCTGATGACACCGCCATACGTGCCGGCCATCAATTCAGGCCAAGCGGGCAGTGGGATGGCTGGAATTCCATAGAATAGGATTTTGACCTTGCGACCGACGTTCAGGAGCGGTGCATCCAGTCCATCGGCAGTCATTTCGATGGCCTTGTCAATGCTGGTAGGGGAGATGCGGACGATCTTGTCGCCCTGCCGAACGGTTTCGCCTGCGCCGGCTTCCGCCATTTTTACCACGGTGCCGTCGATCGGGGCAAGAATACGGCTGGCGATGCGACGTTGCGTGGCGTTGGACATGCGGAGCGACACGTCGGCAAGCTGGTCGGCCGCTTTCGCGGCTTCGGCTACCGAGGCGTCGCGTGCGGCTTCAGCATCCAAGAGCCGCTGCAAGACCTCGGCACTCACTTGGTCACGTCCGAAGCTCAGGGCCTTCATTCCCTGTTCGGCGGCACGGAGATTGGCCTGGGCACCCTGGAGGTCAGCTTTGGTAGCGATCGCCGATTGGATGGTCAGTTCCAGCTCCCGTTGGGACACGAGGCCTTGCTCGGCCAGCTGCTTGTGACGGTCGACATTCAACTCGGCTGTGGCGACAGCGATCTTGGCGGCTTCGACCTTTTGATAAGCTTCCCGCACTTTGTTCTCAGCCTCGACCACGCGGGCCTGGGCCGATGGCACAGCGGCCTTGACCAGGTTCTGCATCTCCTTGATGCGCTTGTCCAACTGTTCTGCACGTCCCAATGCCGCCTGCCTGGTCTGCTCCAACGCTTTCTTGCGCTGGTCGAGGAAGGACAGCAGATCGGGGGCCATGAAATTCGGATCGTAATCCTCCAACTCCACGATGAGGTCACTTTGCTTGACTCGCACACCTTCGTAGATATGCCATTTTTTGATGCGGCCCGTGATTTGGGCTTCGATGTCTTGCGGGCGTTCATACGGCGAATAAGCAGAGAGCTGGCCGGTGACGGTAATGGTTTGGGTCCAAGGGACAAACGCGATGATAAACAGAAATAGACCGAGAAGGGCCAAGGCAAGCACGGAGGAGAATCGAAGGCGTTCGGGGATCTGGACGATTTCCCAGGACCGGAGTTTGGCCGATGTCGCCCAATCGTCCACCGCAATGTCGTCCAAACCAGATTCCCGTTGCACGAGCGACCGGACTTTGTTCTTAAGGCCCTGGCCCACACGAGCCATAGACTCTCCTTAGTTGCGAACCAGTCGACGCTGGGGGTAGGGTTAGGAAAATCGTTCATATCATAGAAGATATGGGCCAGCTGGGTCAATTTGAGCTGACTTATGAGCATTAGACGGAAATCTGCTTGCTTGAGGGAATGCGCTGCCTTGACCGTGCCGGACGGAGTCGCTAAGGTGGGAGAGCCAATACGTGCCGCGCAACTGGGCTTAAGGACAAGGGAAGGAGACATGTGTTCATGAGCGGGACGAGAAGAAAATCGAGTCGGCTTCAACAGAAGGGTGGTCGCAGAGTTCAGGGTGGCAAGCCGATCGTTGGAGTATTGGGAGGGAGTAAATCCGATTTCCCCATTTTGGAAAAGGCCGGGGCGATCCTAACCGAGCTGGATATCCCTTATGAATTATTGGTCGTCTCCGCTCACCGAACTCCAGACCGGTTGTTTGAGTATGCCATGACTGCGCCGGGCCGTGGCATCGAAGTCATCATCGCCGGAGCAGGTGGCTCGGCACACCTTCCTGGAATGCTCGCAGCCAAGACTCATCTTCCCGTGATCGGGGTGCCGATTCCAACAGAAAATCTGCGCGGCCTCGACTCCCTGTTGTCGATCGTTCAGATGCCTAAGGGAATTCCTGTGGCGACCGTCGCGATCGGTGGGGCCGAGAATGCCGGATTGCTGGCGGCGCAAATCCTGGGTGGGCGCTATCCAGGAATTGGCAAGCGGGTAAAAGCGTATCGCGCGGCCCAGACCGACAGTGTGTTGAATTCTCCCGAAGCCCAGGGAACAAGTCTTGGTAATCTCGATGTTGCTGGGGCGGGTCGGCAGTCGTGACCGGAAAGACCCTCGAACCTGGATCAATTCTCGGCGTATTGGGCGGGGGACAGCTGGGTGCCATGTTTGCCGGTGCCGCGCGCCGGATGGGATATCATGTCGTGGTGTGGGACCCTGATGCCGATGCTCCTGCGCATCACCTGGCAATGCGCTCGTTAACCGCGCCATTTTCGGACGTTGCAACCCGAGCAGAATTCGCCAATGCCGTTCAAGCCGTCACGTTCGAATGGGAGAATGTACCGGCTGAACTCTGTGAGTGGCTAGAACGGAGCCATCGGGTTCGGCCAGCCGGTGCCGTACTCCGGATTATTCAGGATCGGATCGAACAAAAACAATTTCTGCAGTCGTGCCGCCTTCCTGTCCATCCCTTTATCGCGATCGATTCACCTCGTCAGTTGGCCGAAGCAGTGAAGACGGTTGGAATCCCGGCTGTGTGCAAGACGGCGACGTCCGGCTACGACGGGAAAGGTCAGTGGATCCTGCGCCAGAGCTCCGATGTCCCTGAGGTTGAACAGGCGCTCTCGACGACTGCCAGGCCGGGCCTCCGGTGGATCCTGGAGACATTCGTGAACTTCGAGCGAGAACTCTCTGTTCTCGTGGCACGAGGGGAGGAAGGCGAATGCAGGATCTATCCCGTCGTAGAAAATCTGCATGAGCAAGGCATCTTGCGCATGACTCTGGTGCCCTCCACTGTTTCTCCTGATGTGAGAGCAAGGGCCGCAGCCCTCGCGGGTCAAGCCGTGGCGACATTAGGTGGCGTGGGAGTCTTCTGCGTCGAACTGTTTCAAACCGTGGATGGCGACCTGTTCATCAATGAGATTGCGCCTCGCCCCCACAATTCAGGCCACTACACTCTGGATGCCTGTACGGTGTCCCAGTTCGAGCAACAGTTGCGTGCCGTCTGTGGGCTGCCGCTTGGTGAAGCGCGACTGTTGAGTGCGGCGGCCATGGTGAATCTCATCGGCGACGAAGTGCGATCCGTTACGGCCGGCAGAGGTTTTTATGAACTGCTCTCCATTCCAGGAACCGTGCTTCATCTCTACGGAAAGCGAGTCATTCGTCCAGGCAGGAAAATGGGCCACGTCACGTTCCTCGCCGATCGGGGCGAAGTGGCGGCAGAACGGGCTTACCAGTTCATGAAATGTCTCAGGTAAAGCGGTCCGACCTCGTTTCGTCTAGAACCGAAAACATACAACTCGAGGTACTGGCTCTCAGCTATGAGTAAGGCCACCGTTCCATTTTGTCAGCACCTGGAGGTTACCGCCCCTGGCAAGAGCCAGGAGGAAAACAAAAGGCTCAGCAAACGGGGCCATTCTGGCCGAGGAGTAGAGGTATGGAACTTGCTGAATCTTTCTGTTGCCGTTGCCAGAGGTACAGTACTGCATCATGTCACCAAAGTCGACTCAAACCGGCCCCAGCCAACCTTCAGGCAGGCTCCATCGATTACTCACGAATCCGCGCTCACGCTATCTTCTCCTCCAGAGTCTTGTCACTATCATCCTCTCCTATGAATTGCTCTTCGGCTCCGACTCCATCATCAGCCGAGTCATGAGCAATGGTCTCGTAGCCGGATTGTGGCTTTTCATCGCCGTTATTCCGATGTTGCCTCAGGTGGTGCTTGAAGCGACCTGGTTCGGTGCCGGACTTGTGGCTATCGATACGCTCTTAGTGACGGCCACCATCTATCTTTCAGGAAACGCCAGGTCGGATCTCTACATTGCGTATTTCGTCCTCATGCTGGTGGCGGCCTCTGTGAGACGGCTGAGCCATCTGTTAGGCCTGTCCATGCTATTGAGTGTAGGCTATGCGGTGGTGGTCTACGAAAGCATTCTTCATAGCGGTACCATGGCGGCAGGGCAGCTGCTCGGTATCCCGGTGCTTTTGGTGATGGCGGTGTTCTATGGAGTCGCACTGGAGACTACTGCGGTCGTACAGGAAGAAAAGTCGACGTTACTTAAAGACGTTGAGGCGTTGAAGAAGACCGAAGATGAATTGCAGGTGGCGAAGACGCAACTGGAAACACGGATCAAGGGATTGAAGGAAGATCTCACGAAGGCGAATGCCAACCTCCGTGAGGGACAGGCTGTACGACAAGGGTTGGAGCGGCAACTCCAAGAAGCTCAGAAGATGGAGGCGGTCGGCCGGGTTGCCGCTAGAATCGCCGGTGAATTTGGGGCTCTCTTTTCTGTGATCGGCAAACAGACGGGCGTTATGTTGTCTCGCCTGCAATCGAACGATCCTCTCAGGGCCTCTGCCGATGAACTTTTCAAGGTGGGTGAAAAGGCTGCGACGCTTACGGCCCAACTCGTCGCGCTGAATCTCGATGATCGACAGGTCCGGAAAGTGTTGTCGGTCCATAGCGTATTATCGGATTTGCACAGCATGATCGGGAGTCTCCTGCCCGACTACATCGAACTGACGGTCCACTTGGACCAATCGGTGGCCTATGCCGAGGTTGATCGCGAGGGGTTGGAAAATGTCCTCTTGCAACTGGTCGTCAATGCGCGGGATGCAATGCCGAGCAGGGGGCGTCTGTCGATTGAGGTCAAAACTGGTGAGGAGGCATCCAAATCGGCGCGGTCTTCAGCGGCGGGAAAGAGGACTCCTCAGATCCTTATTCAGATCAGCGATACCGGCACCGGCATGAACCTCGACACCCAGGCCCGTATGTTTGAGCCGTTTTTCTCGACTAAGGAGACCAACATCGGTCTTGGACTCACGGCAGTCTACGGAATCGTGAAACAGAATGGAGGCACTGTGGAGGTCGAGAGCCGACCCGGGCAAGGCACGGTGGTTCGGGTGTTCTTCCCGGCTGTGCCGGCGCCGGCGACACAAGAAGAAATGATTCCGAAGGTCATGTTGGCCAAAGGAAATGAAACGATTCTGCTTGTGGAGGAAGACGAAATCGAGCGAAAGCTTGCGCTTTCAGCCTTGCAGCGACACAGGTACCATGTATTGGAAGCCGCCTCGTCGGTGGAAGCGCTCATGCTCACGCAGCACTACAAGGGAATCGTACATCTCGCTGTAAGTCCCTTGGTGATGCCAGAAATCGGCGGACGTGAACTCGCCCGCCGGCTATTAAGCCATCATCCGATGATGAAGGCCCTCTTCGTCTCCAGCTACGATGATGAAACCATCCAGCATCACCGAATCAATCAGCGCTTTGTCCTGCAGCATCCCTATCGCCAGGCTGGATTGGTTGAGAAGGTGAGGGAAATGCTGGATGCAGCGTGAGTGCCCGCTGTCAGAACGGTATCGTCACCCATCCCATGTGCGCGAACGGCCTGGTGAGAAAAACGGTACGTCCCTCCGTTTGAAGAGCCCGATTAGGGTCATCCCCGAGACAAATCCTCCGATGTGTGCGAAGAAGGCCACGCCGCCTCCTGTGGCGCCGATGCTCATCCCTCCGCTGACCAACTGCGTGACGAACCACATGCCCAAGACAATTCCAGCGGCCACGCGGGTCATTCCGATCCCTGGAAGCAAAACCAGGACGTTGGCGCGAGGAAATAGCAACACATAAGCCCCGAGGACGGCTGAGATGGCACCGCTGGCTCCGACCATTGGGACCTGCGACGAAGGATCGGTCATAGCGTGGCTGAGGGCGGCCAAGATGCCGCAGAGGATATAAAAGACGATAAACTTTGCATGGCCCATCACGTCTTCAATGTTATTCCCAAAAATCCAGAGATAGAGCATGTTGCCGATGAGATGCATCCAGCCTCCATGCAAAAACATGCTGGTCAATAGCGTCAGGGCAGCAGGAATGGCGACCACCGCTTCATCTGGGAGCGAGGCGTGACCAAAGACGACAGAAGGGATAGCACCATATTGAAAAACAAAGGTCTCGCCGGGCTCCCGAGGCAGGCTCGACTGGTAGAGAAAGACCACCACACAGATGGCGATGAGGACAATCGTGACGAATGGGGTTTGTTCAGTGGGATTATCGTCGTGGAGAGGAATCACATCGGTTCCTGCTAGGGAATACGGCGACGGTTGGTAACCGCACGCGGCAACGCGGGATTGGCGGGAAGCGTTCCGTCGGCCCCGAGTGGAACAGAAAACCCTGCGGCGTGAGTATGGCCGCCTCCGCCGAACGAGGCCGCAATCGTACCGACATCTGTGCCGTCTGCACGGGAGCGCATACTGAAGTAGCGCCGTCCATCACGATCATGCCAGATCAGGCAGAAGGGATGGTGGGGCGAAAGGCGTTCGCCGATTTGGCTTGTCAGGACTGCGCTTTGCACAGAGGGAACGACGACGCCTTGGAACTCGACCATGATGGCTTGCGCCGCGAGCTTGCCGACCAACTCGCGTTCATAACGTAAAATCGCACAGCCTTCCCGTTCCAGCGCCGGCTGGGAAAAGCGATCCCATAGGTTGAAGTCAAATGGGTAAGAGGCCAGTGCCGCATTGATTTCATGACTTCCGGGCAAGGCCCATGTCCACAAATCCTTGTCCTGAACATATTGGAGTAACCAAGGAGGCGTGCTGTCATGGGCCCACTCCCAGCTGAGCACCGCGCCTGACTTAGCTTGATCAAAATAGGCATAGGGAAGCCCCTGCAGCGCCTTTTCCGCCGTGATGTGGTGGTCCAGGATGAGCAGCTCCTTGGTCTCGGAGGCCATGGTTTCAAGGATCGGCCGCGCATAGCTGAAGTCGACGATAACGACACGCTGATCCTTGAGATCTGAAGGAGGAGGGTTGCCATGCTTCACTGGCACAAATCTGGCGGTAGGGAACTTTTTCCAGATGGCCCAGGCTGCCCCAAATCCATCCGAACATTCCGCATGGTAAAGGACGATGTCAGGCGGATTCTGGAACAACCGTGGGTAGCGTGAAATGCTCATAGGGTGCGAGAGAGGATAGCATGGTCAGCGATACGGACTAAAGGGTGCTTCTCATGTCCCTCTGCCGCGCTGGCCAACCGACAGGGCTCCGCACCGGTCACGGTTTGATCAGAGCTCGTTGAGATGGTTGATCAGTTGACGGAGTCGACTGGCGCTGCGCCGGTTGAAGCTAAACACGAGCCGCGGTAAGTCTCGCAAAGCCGGTTCATCCAGCTCTTCTTCCAAGGGGCCGCGCAGTTCGAAGCTACCTTCGGTCAGGAGATCGCTGAACCGTTCCTGAATCTGGTCGAGCTGCTCGGGGAAGATGGTGGACTTGAGACGCATGGCCATCTGTCGACCGACGAACCGAATGGAATGATACCGGCGATAGAATCGAAGGATATCCTCAACCGCTGCATCGGCTGAGTTCACAATCGTGAAGAGACTCAGATCTTCTTCATTGATCAGTTTCCGCTTCAACAGCTGCTTCGTGACGAAGGCCGACCAATCGTCCCAGTAGTCGCAGCCCGGTGCCTGGAGGCAGACGATGGGTTGGGGGTCGCTCTTACCGGTCTGAGCGAGCGTCAGAATTTCAAACCCTTCGTCATGGGTCCCGAACCCGCCGGGGAACAGGGCGATGGCGTTCGCTTCCTTTTGGAACATCAATTTTCTGGTGAAGAAATATTTGAAGGTGATCAGTTTCGCATCATCGGCGATGGTGGGGTTGGGACCTTGCTCAAAGGGGAGCATGATATTGACGCCGAAACTGTTCTCGCGCCCGGCACCTTCTTGGGCGGCACGCATGATGCCGTCTGCGCCTCCGGTGATGACCATGAATCCTTGTTGGACGATGCTCTGCGCGAAACGATAGGCCAGTTGATAATTGGGGTCGTCCGAGGGCGTTCGTGCCGAACCGAAGATGCTGATCTTCTGTCGATTCCGATAGCCGTGAAAGACCCCGAAGGCATGGCGCAGCTCTTTAACCGCGCGGTTCACGATTTTCAGGTCCAGCAGGTCGAGCTGCGCGTCATGGAGCTTGAGTAGTCCCGTCAGGAGCTCCTTCATGAGGGCGGCGTGTAAGTCGTCCTCAGGACTTTCCAGCAAGATGCTGATCTGATGAAGGATCTCGTCCTTTGACAAGGAGGAGCGCTGTCGAGCCTGTTGTGATTTGCTTGGCGTGCTCATGTGTCGTCCTTTAGCGTAAACAGCGTAGATGCTGATGAAAATCTTACCAATGGATCAGGCGTTGGTCAAAGTAGATTCGATTGCTCAGTGTGGACTTAGGACAAATCGGAGGGTTTGGGAGAATTCTGAAGCACCCAGGCCTTAATTCTGGACTGGTCGGCAGGAGAGAGATTGGTAAATTGGATATCAACACCTGGAATTGAGACCATGGGAGACTTGCCCGCTCCGTGCGTCTGCTCATACTCATTCAAGATCGTTCCCCGAACCGTTAATGGACTTGTCAGGTCGGGGAGGGAAAAGCTCAAAACGACTTTGGTCCCCGGCAGCAATAAGGCGGGAGACTCCACCAAGGCCCCAACGTGACTGAGTTGAATAATGATGGCATGGTGTTGGGCACCGAAACTATCCCCGTCCATAATACTGATGGTGGCATGGATGCTTGTCAGGCATCGTTTAGGGGAAAGAACAAGATCTCTCGCAGTGAGGACACCGACGGGTTGATCCTGTTTCGTGACGATGAGGATCGGTGTGCCGGTGGACATCATGAGCGTCGACGCATCTTCCACGGCCCGGTCGTATTCGATAAATTGAACGGGTCGTGTCATGATTGTACGTACTTCGATGTCATCCGGTTCCAGACCCTGGGCGACCACTTTCTTGACGATGTCCGTTGGAGTCATGAGTCCGAAGCGCGACTCCGTATCCTTGACGAGCAGGCAGGGCATTTGTTCACGTTCCAAGAGAAACGCCGCTTCGGCGACCGATACGTCACCGGGAATCTGAACTACACCTGGTGTCATCATGTGTGCGACCACTGTGTTCTGGTGATTCGGGGCGTTGGACCGTTGATCGTTCTTGTTCAGCATCGCTCGGCCAGGTCCTTTCTTCGGAAAATCGAGGTTCCTGGCCGCCGCGATGTATGCCAAGTATAGCAGAAGGTCATGGCTGCCTCTGTTCGTGGCAAACCATTGTCATTCAATGGTTTCAAGGCATACACTAGGTACGAAAATCGGTTTCCGTGAGATGGGTTGAATGGCTGTTCCAAGCCCGGTCCACAGAGAGTTTCTCCGTCGTGTTGAGCAGATTCCAGCTCATGGGCTGGGTCTTTCCATCGACGTCTATTCACCGGACCTGACCAGCTTGCTGCAAGCACTGCAGCAACGTCAAGTGCCGCCGGCCTACCTTGAAGTCTTTCGCGCCACTCCGAACACATTGGCCTTGGTCAGAAAACAGGCCGGCAATGGCTTGCTGACCTATCATGGCGAAGGGCTGTGGCTGACCCAGCCCGAAGCTGCTGACGATCCGTCGTTCGGACAAGAGGTCTGCAAAGTCGCGGGGCATCTTCAGACGTTGCAGAGCGCCTGGTTGAATCATGAGTGTGCGACGAAATACGTAGCTGGCTATTCCTACGGGACCTACCTTCCACCACTCTATACCGAATCCAGCGCAGAAGTCGTGGCCGACAATACGACGCTGGTCCAGAATCTCCTTGATCGCCACTGCCACCTGGCGAACGGAGAGGCACCGTTGGTGCTGCTTGAAATGGCTCCTCTCACTTACTTTGTAGCAGGTACCCTGACGATTCCAACTTTTTTCCGCCTTGTGACCGAACAGGTGCCGTGCGGACTGGTGCTGGACGTTGGCCATCTGTGGACCGTCTTTCGTTATTCTGGAGCTTGGCGCACTACATCACTTGTGCAATTTGTTGATACATTCCTCAGCGAGTTCCCCTTGCAACGCGTCGTTGAGATCCACGTGGCAGGTCTCGCTATCCATGAGTCAAGTTTGGTCGTTCGTTCTGAATTTATGGAAACAAGCAGTGAAGATTTTCTTCCGGTTTGGACGGATGCGCATGCAGCGCCTATCCCGCCTGTCTTGTTCGGGATGCTCGATCAGATTCTGAGCCATCCGCGGCTCACCAACCTGAAAGGCCTCGCGCTCGAAGTCGATACGAAGCCAGAGGAATTGATCGTGGACGAATTTGCCCGCTTCTCTCAGCGATATGCTACGGTATTTCCCAGGAAGGCGGATGCGGGAATTTCGTGCGATCGAGGAGTGACGCCGTTTCAGAGAAAGCCCGTGTCGGCTTCGATCAGGCGTACTCTTGGAGAAGCCTACGATTACTATGCCCGCGTAGTCACAGGCCGAGCCGAGCCGGAAGGTTCCGAATGGAATGGCCCCTCCTCCTGCACCGATCAATTAGAGACGTACCGATCTATCTACCTCCCGTATGAGATTCTCCACTGGGGAGGAGAGGTGGAGTCCATGTTCCCAGAGTCCTGCCGTCGGCTCAATAAAGAAGGTGTGCCTCTTTCCCAATTTGTCACGTTCTGGTTTCGCCGACCGCGGCCACTGTCCGACTCGTACGATTTCTTTCTGTTGAAGATTGAGCGGTTTTTAGAATTCGTTCGAGAAAAAGCGCCGGAGTTGGACGGCATAGCGGAACGAGAGGCGGATGAACTTCGGCAAGCCTACCATTCTGCCAACGAGCCAGCCGTTCCGGCCGTGAGTGAACTGACATGAGTTTTTGGTCCAGCCTCCCACGCCCCATCATCGGTCTGTCACCTATGGACGGGGTGACCGACGCCAGCTTCCGCTACATCATTGCGCGCCAGGGGAAGCCGGACGTTTCCTATACAGAGTTTACGCATGTTCATGATGTGTGTCGCGGGCCTGAGATTCTCTTGGAGACTCTCATCTACAGCGAGATCGAACGTCCGATGGTCGCACAGCTTTACGGGAAAGACCCCGACTTGTTTTATCAAGCTGCGCACGCGGCTTGCGAGTTGGGCTTTGATGGGCTGGACATCAACATGGGGTGTCCGTCGAAGAACGTGGCGTCGTCCGGATCAGGCGCAGCTCTCATCAAGACGCCTGATTTGGCGCATGCCATCGTTCAGGCCACCAGGCGCGGAATCGAAGATTGGGCAGGTGGACAGACGCTGGAACATGCGGGCTTCAAGCCTGCTAGGATTGCTGCGTTTCGTCGACTCAACGAACGGCGTGGGGGCAGGAGTTTCTCGGTTCGGCGTCCGTTGCCTATCTCCGTAAAAACCCGTCTCGGTTACGATTCGGTGATGGTAGAAGCTTGGGTCGACCATTTGTTGCGGGAACAGCCGGCGGTCATTTCACTCCATGGACGAACGCTTCAGCAGATGTATCGTGGTGCGGCGGATTGGTCGGCTATCGCGCGGGCCGCAGCACTGGCAAAGGGAACCGGGACGCTGTTGTTCGGGAACGGCGATGTGCAAAGCCTCGATGAAGTGGTGGTGCGTGTCCGAGAGACCGGTGTCGATGGAGTGTTGGTGGGGCGGGCCGTTCTTGGAGCACCTTGGTTTTTCCGTTCAAAAGAACAAGCCCGCAGACTCGCCTTCAAGCCGAACGGTACTAAGATGGAATCATGTATAGGCGAGACGATCTCGATGGATCAACGCTTCGCCGTAATGCTGGACCATGCTCGACAATTTCAGGCGCTCTGTGGCTCAGGCCAGTTTCATCGCATGCGCAAACATCTGGGCTGGTACTGTAAAGCATTTCCACATGCCGCCGCGCTTCGCGCACGGCTGTTTCGCGTGTCCTCCGTCGACGAGCTGGAAACGGTCATTGCCGACTATCGGACGCATGGAATTGTGGACTCGGTCCACGCTGAGTCCGTCGATGATGCAAGCAGGCTGGCATCACGATGCAGCTAGTGCTGGCCTCGACCTCGCCCCGCCGCCGTGAACTCCTTGCGCTCCTCGGGGTTTCCTTCGACGTGTGCCCTCCGACCTTCGAAGAGCAACCGATTCCCGGCCTGTCGCCCCTTGAACAGGTTTCACGCTTTGCTCTGGGTAAGGCGCGATCCGTGGCGCAAGCGCGGCTACAGGATCTGGTGCTTGGCAGCGACACGGTGATCGAATTGGATGGCCAGCTGTTGGGCAAGCCACTCGATCTTCGAGATGCGCATGCCATGCTTACTCGCCTGGCGGGGCGACCGCATCACGTCCACACTGCGGTAGCCCTGTGTAGTCAGGTAAAGGCGATTGAATCTGTCGAAGTTGCGACCGCGACAGTGCATATGAAGATGGATATCGCTCACGCGATTGAACGCTATCTCGCAACACACGAATCATTGGGAAAGGCCGGAGCCTATTCTGTTCAGGGAGCGGGTGGTGACTTGATTGAGCGCATTGATGGCGATTTCACGGCGGTAGTCGGATTGCCGGTGAAGACGGTCGCCCGGCTTCTGCTCTCGGCTGGTTTTCCTGTTCCACGAGATGTCGATGAGTTGTATCAACGGAAGCCTTATCCTAACTGGAGTCGGTTCGCGGCCTGATTGCAAAGGGGGGGCGGTTCCCCTACAATGCGCCCGTTTATTCGTCATTTTGTCTCCGGAGGATGTCATGGCCTCTCAGGGAATCACCAAAGTCTGGGGAGTGGTTGGCCTGGTCGGGGTCTTTGCGATGGGGGTCTGTTCGGCATGGGCTATCGATGTGAAACTCACTGCGGAAGACGCCCAAAAAGCGCTTGAGGCCGGACGAGCTCCTATGGAAAAAGCCAACTCTCCGGAAGAGGTGAAGAGGGTCCTTCAGCAAGCGTCCTTGGTCACCCGCGTCGGGGCTGACCCAGAAAAAGATCCTTGCGGCGCGAGCGCGATTCTTCGCACCAAACGCTATCGGCTGGAAGCCTTCGGCCGTCAAGAGGCGGCGGAGTCCAAGAAGCGAAAGATCGATGTGCGCATGCCCGAAGAGTTCATTAAGAAAGTCATGGACATGCCCAATATGGAGATCGAGGTCCAGTTGTGCGGCGATGACGAATATTTTGCCGAAGGGGCCGTGATTGAATTGCAGCAAGGATCGAAGAGGATCAAACCCATCGATATTGGAAAGGCCGAACGCGGGAGAAAAAACGAAGGCAACGGCCCGGCCTTCCGCTCCCGCTTCACCGCGCTCTTTGCGTACGAACAGTTCGACCCTGCCGCTGCATCGGTATTTGTTGTAAACCTTCAGGACGGGCAAGAGGCAAAAATTCCGGCCGATTTTTCCAAGGTGAAGTAAGCCCGCTTTGACCGAGCCCATCATCCCCAAGCCTGTTTACCCCGTTTCAATAAGGCTTTCAACTGCGAGGTCAGTTCCTGGCGCACGGTGGCGAGACGTTGCCGCAGGCGCTCGACCAGGCGTCCGGCCACAAATCCGGCGCGCACACTGGTCGAATGCTTCAGGAACCGGCGGATATAGAGTTCGGCTTGGGCCGCGTCCTGATGGAGTCCCAAGAGATCTTGCACGGCCCGCGCCCGCTTCGCAAACTGGACGGCCGGCTTGCCGACGGACCAGCGGGCCAGCTCCGCCGCATATCGTGCACGTTTGGTCTTGATGCGAACCATGTGCAGTCGCGCGTCCGACGGCGAGGGGCCTAATCGGCGGACGGCTTTACGAAGCTTCTTAAATTCTCGCTTGGCCAGCCGCCGCAACGACGCCGGCGATTCCACCACCGACGGATCATGCGCAGCCTGTTGCAGGCGCCGGATGAGCTCAAGATACCGCGCGCTCTTCAGTTCGCTCAGCACCACCTGTTGGACGGCTGCTCGCTGGGCCTGCAGATGGGAGACGAATTGCACCAACGGCCTGCGATCCCGCTCAACCAACCCGTCGGCCTCCTCGGTAAAGTAGGTGATTTGAACGTCGAGGTCACGGGCTTGTCCTAGGAACTCGTTGAGCCAGGACAGTTCATTTTCAAGCGAGCCGACCCATTCGGGTACGAAGACGGGCTGAGCGGCAAGGAACACCGCGCGCAGCCGCCGCGTTGCCACCCGCATCTGATGCAGACTCTCGGGCTCACGGCCGAGCCTGGTGCCGGGATCGTGGGCCAGGAGCCATGCGACATGCTGAGTCAGCGCCCACTTCACATGGTCAACCACCGGCGCATCGGGCGCCGGGGTCGCAGCTGGCGTCGGGGCCGGAAGGGACAGGGCACGAAACAATTTAGGCCGTCCGTCGTGATCGGACGCGCCGGCCTCCCGCAGCCGTTGTTCGAGCCGGCGAAGCGAGTCCTCATCGCCCCGCAGCCATTCAATCTCCAGCTCACGAAATCGCTGAATCACGACCGCTTGTTTCATCACTGCGACCGAGTCAATCACGACATCCGCCACCGGAAGACGCCCATGGCGCACACGCACGCCGGTCCGCCAGACTCGTAACGTGGTCACAGGCAGGAGTTTTCGGTGGTCCAGCGAGAGCAGGAGCAGCTCGCGCAAGGAAACCGGCGGGCCGGCCTGTCCATTGAGAATTTCAATTTCCTGCCGGTCATTCCCCAACGGGACCTTCAACTGCCAAGCCTTTTTGCCCCGCTCGACCCGATAGCGAAGCGTGATCCGCGCATGGGCCAGATCGTAAGACGCGGTGTCATAATAGGTGGACGTGAGCACCTGCTTGGGCAGCGGAGTCCCAGTCAGTCGAGGAAGTCGGAAATGGGAGTCGATGTGTAGCTTGAGTTCGCGCTTAACATTGGACGAGAGGACATGGGACCGAATGGGAGGAGTGGCAGCGGCGTGAGTCAACGTGGGTTCCGTAGTCCAAATGGGCGGACGAGGGAGGGAATGATAGCTGATTTCCACAGGGATGTCGCGCGCGCGCGAGCAGAAAGAAATCTTGTCGAGACAGCCGCCGGTTGAATTAAAAATGGTAGGCCAGCCCGGCGACGGCGTTGAACGCGCTGTACTCGCCGCTGAGGCCGAACGTCTTATCGAGATTGGTGATCGTGGCGCGATTGAATTTCCCTTCGACGAATACCCCCCATTCCTCTGTGACGAGAATCTTAACCCCGCCAAAGGCGTTGAGTCCGGGGACGACCTGATGCCCGCTGATGCCCCCGGAGCTGTTGAAATAGAAGGCTCCGGCACCGACGCCCACGTAGGGTTGCAACATCTTCCCCGGATAGCGAACGACGACATTAAACGCAAAGGTGACGAGGCGCATGGAGGATTGTGGAATGGTCGTGGTGCCGTTGATGCTCTGTTGGATCTGGCATGTTTGCCCCAGAAGGCATAGGCCGGGAGCTACCGGATTGAACGGAATAAATGTCACGTCATGAACCGTCTTGACGGTTTGATTCTTGATCGTAGGCCGGGAGGTGAACGCCTCGAATTCGACGCCTAGCCAGCTGAACCCTTGATCGGCGAAAAAATAGCCGGTCCTCCCTCCGAACAGGGGTGATTGTTTCAGACCGAGGTCGGAGGAATGGAGTGTCTGGGTATAGGTGCCGAACCGCGGAATGGTCTGCCCGCCCGAGAAGAATTGTGTGTCGGTCCTCTCGCCGAGTTGATCGAGCTTCACATTCTTCAGCGAAGTGGGGAAGCTGGCCCCGCCGTAGCCGGCGAGGTACCATTCACTTGATGCGGTCAGGGGAAAGCTGCAGACCAGGAGCGTCAGGATGAAAAGAAGCGAGACCTGTCGACTGTAGCAGGAACTCATCGAACCCTCCGGCGAAAAGACGGGCGCACAATAGTCCGGAGGCCATGACGGTCCCATTACGGTCAGATTAAGTTCCCGTTAATTCAAAATAGAAAAACCGTGAGTGTCCGGCAAGAGACGTGGTACTGCATCGAGCATTCAGCGAATGTCGTAGGTGAGCGTTTGGCGCTGGGTGTTGCGTACCATGTCTACACGGACCGTGCGTTCGTTCCGCAGCTGCTGAAAGAGGGAGAGCAGCATGCCGGGGTCGCGAAGTTCTACGCCGTTGATCCGTTGCACGATGTCGTTTGTCTGCAGGCCGATCTTGTCGAAGAATCCGGACGGCACGACGTTGTAGAGTCGAAATCCGTCTAGCTTGCCGTCGGTCAGGTACGGAACCGCTTGTGCCTGCGTCAGCAGACGCGTCGGGTCGCTCATGGCGTCGTTCACCTCGCGGCGATCCAGGACTCGCCGGGCCGGCGCCGTCTTCGTCTGGGCCGACGGGGGAGGCGCAAAACCAGGTGCGCCGTCACGGACCTGTTGCGCAGCTGTAAGCGTAAGCCACTCTTCCGAGAGACCGCTTCGAAACAGCACACGATCTTTTTCGATCGTCTCGAGCGTGCCGACATTCGGGACTTGAGCGCCGAGGCGGTACAGCTCCTGCTTTTTCGACGCCAGATCTTCGAAGATCGCCATGATGCCTCCGTCATTTCCGAATACGCTGCCGAGCAGGGCCACTTTGCGCGCGGCCTCAATCGGAGGAGGAGGCGGACCAGCGGCTGGTCCGCCTCCTTTAGCAGATTGGAGAGTCGGCGGTAGTTCGAATAACCCGCTCTGAAGAATCACGTCGACCGTTTGCTGAGAGGCAGCGGGATCGGACGCGCCGAACGGTTCAGGAGCGGATGCGGACAAGTTCGGCGGGTCGAGAGGTACATACAGAGCGTTCGCGACGAAGGCGTTCGTCGCATGCGCGACCGTGAAAGCCATCAACGTCAGATAGGAGCCTGCGGCGACCCGTCGGGTGATCGGCGACCAAGGCATGGAACCATCCCCTTCAACACGTGACTGTGCGGGGCATCCTAGTCGGCGATCTTGTCGCGCACAAGGGGAGGAGAGCCTCGCAGAGACAAATTAACAGCGCACCAATTCCTCGATAACAATTCCGTAACATCTCCTCGATACTTCTCCTCCAGGATGTCATGAAGAGGAACGACTCTGTGCTGACCGAGTCAAAGAGGCGAGATCTGTGCGGCGGCATCGGCAAGTGCTTCGAGGAAAGCGATGCCGTATGAACTGTGCGGAGTGGGTGGCCAAGGCTGTCGCAGTGATCATGAGCCTGAGCCTCATGATCGACGTGGGTCATGGTGCGCAGGATTTGGCGGGGAAGCGAAGGGGCGAGTTATTGATGGCCCAAGCCACAACCGGGACCGGCGCAGCCGAGTCGCGCGAAGTGCCGGGCCGTCCTTCACCGCCGAGCGGTGAGCCGCGCGCTGCCGAACTGCCCGAAGGAAACGCGCGGCCAGGGGGAGACATGCAGGCTGTGCGGTTTGCCGTGACGACGTTTCTGGTCGAGGGCAACACGATCTTCGAGCAAGCCAAGATCGACAAGCTACTCGAGTCGTTTAAGGGCGGCGACCGCCAGATGAAGGATGTCGAGCAGGCGCGCGTGGAGCTGGAAAAGTTGTATCACACAACCGGCTATCCCACCGTGCTGGTCAATCTACCGGAGCAGACGATTGAAAACGGCGTTGTGCGGCTGCAAGTGGTGGAGGGACATCTGTTGTCCATCACTGTGACGGGAAACGAACACTATAGCTGGGCCAACATCCGGAGCAAGTTGCCTTCGCTGACACCGGGTGCGCTCATCTATGAACCCACCTTTGTCAAAGAACTGGCCGCCGCAAACGGCAATCCCGATCTTAATATTGCGCCTGTGCTCAAACCAGGTTCTGAACCGGGCACCATCGATCTGGAATTGAAAGTCAAAGATCGGCTGCCGGTGCATGGCAAGCTCGAAGCCGATAATAGGGGCCCCATCACCACGCCACGGAATCGATTGCTGGCGGAAATTCAACACACGAATCTGTTCGGAGGCGACGAAATCCTGACCGTCAATACGGTACAAACACCGACCGATTGGGGAGCCGTGCAAAACTACGGAGGGAGCTTCGTCTATCCCGTGATTTGGCCCAATCACCTGTTGGCCGTGTACGCGTCGAGATCCAAGAGCAATTCCGTCTTGACTGGTGGCGCAATCTCGATCGGCGGCGGGGGCGATGTCGGCATCGTCGGGAATGCGACGATTGCGGGTGCCCGGTATATTTTCCCGATTTTCCCAGGAGGAGAAAACACGCACCAACTGTCGGTGGGAATCGATTACAAACGCCTGGAGAAAACCTCGGCCACATTCCCCGACGGAGGGACTGCCACCGTCCTCAGCCCCGTGCAGTATACACCGGCGTCGATCGGGTACAGCGGATTCTATCCGGACCAGTTCGGATTCACGAAGGCTTCTTTCACGGCGAAGGGCTATGTGGCTGGACTCATTACCGGAGGACACAAGAGGGATTTCGGCGGCGACCCCAACGATCCGTTCGGACAGCCAGGCGGTCGAAAGGGTTCGACCGGTACCTTTGCTGTATTGCAGGGCGGGCTCGCTCGAGTGCAGCCGTTGCCCGGCGACTTCACCCTCGACCTGCAGACCAATGGTCAATGGGCCAGCCAGCCGTTGATTCCCGCCGAGCAGTTTTTTGGCGGAGGCCTGGACACCGTCCGCGGCTATCTCCAATTTGAAGCCATCGGCGACCACGCGATACGAGGCCGGGCGGAAGTGACAACACCGGAGGTGTTCACCATTCCGGTCGATCGAATTTGGCAGCGGCGGCGCAGCTCCGACTACACCATCAGAGTCCGGTTTGCGGGGTTTTACGACACGGCGCGGATTTGGGTGGCGCAGGCGCCGCCCGGCCAAACGTCGCAATTCCGCCTCGACGGCGTCGGCGGCGGAATTCGGGTGAAATTTCCCAAAGACATCGGCCAGCTCATGATCGACAACGGATGGGCGCTGCGCGAAACGCTGAACACCAAGCGCGGCAGCAATTTCGTGCATTTCTCCGTCGGTCTCGCGTTCTAAGGATAGGCGCATGACGAAGACCATTGGTACACTATGCTTGTCGGCGATCACCATAGCCGCCTATGCGGCGCAGCAGCTGCTCGTACCCATGGCATTCGCCAATCCCACCGGACCGAACGTGGTCGGCGGACAGGCGACTGTCTCAGGTCTCGGCACCAAGCAGGTGACCATCAGTCAGGCTTCCCAGCGGGCCATCATCAATTGGCAGCAGTTCAACATCGCGCCCAACGAGGTCACGCAATTCATTCAGCCGAACGTCCGCGCCATCGCGCTCAATCATATCTTCGATCAAAACCCCAGCCAGATTCTTGGATCGCTGCGGGCGAACGGGACGGTCATCCTCCTCAATCCCAACGGCGTCGTCTTCGGGCCAAAAGCCCAGATCAATGTCGGTGGGCTGATCGCCTCCTCGTTGAACATGACCAACGCAAACTTTCTGGCCGGCCACTATTTGTTCGAAGGGACTGGGGTCGCGGGGACCATCAAGAACATGGGACTCATCCAAGGCAACCATGACGGGGTGTATCTGCTTGCGCCGAATGTGGAGAACAGCGGCATCATCACCGCGCCGGGGGGAAACATCGTGCTGGCGGCCGGCGCCAAGGCCTATCTCTCCAACCGGCCAGATGGCCGGGGTTTCCTTGCGGAAATTTCCGCGCCGATCGGCCGTGCCGTGAATGTGAAAGACCTGATTGCGGACGGCGGCAATATCACCTTGGCCGGGCGAGTTGTCAACCAAGAAGGGTTGGTGCAGGCGAACAGTGTCCGTGAAAAGAACGGCAAGATCGAAATCTATGCGAGCGAGACCCTCACGCTCGAAGCAGGCAGCCAGACGATCGCCAAAGGAGACAGTGCCGGGATCTCCGACGGTGGAACCATTGTGGCAGTGGCCGACAAGATGAAGGGAGCGGCCTCATTTGAAAAGGGAGCCTCCATCGTCGTCTCTGGGGGCAAGAATGGAGGGCATGCGGGTTTCGCTGAACTGAGCGGGAGCCGCGTGAACCTCGGCGGGCGCTTCGTCGGATCGGCTAGGACCGGCTATCGCGGCGGGCGTCTCCTGATCGACCCGACCATAGAAATCAACTTGAGCACATTCACCGCGACGGACTTTGCCAATATCAGTTTCTCGACGCCGCGGGACACAGGCGGCAACCTACTAGCAGGCTACGACTTGCGGATCACCGGCTCCTTCGACTTGAGCACCGTCACGCCGCCTTCGACGGGAGGCACCATCCGGTTCGATGCAGGCCAGGATCTCATTTTCAAAGATCTCCTTCTCTGGAACAATCCCTTCGGCACGCCTGCGAAATGGGACATCGTGGGTGTCGCCGAACGCAACATCTTGTTCACTGGATTTACGGGCACGACGTTGCAGACGGCGTATGGCGGCAGCATCAACCTTCAGGCCAAGATCGGCAACGTGAATTTCATCGATCCCCAGTCTGGTGCCTTGTCGACAGTTCGCGCACAAGGCGGCGGCGGCATCTCCATCAAAACCGGCCAGGATTTGATCGCCAGCACAGGGTTCGATGAACAAGGCGGGCCTCTTGGGCTCTTCAACGTCCAGGGCATCAATATCGACGGGCCCGGCCGGTTGAATCTGGAGGTCGGGCGGGATTTCATCGGCGGACCGGTGAACGGTGCGCCGCGCGGGCCGGGGTTCGTGCTGTGGAATAGTGATCTGACGAACAGGCCGCAACATTCTGTGACAGTCGGTGGAAGGGTCGGCGAGACCAATCTGACGCTTGGATCCAACGGATTGCCGCTGACCGCTGCCGAGCAACGGGCCAAGAATCTCAATGCTCCTCTTGAAGCCGAGTCATCGGCAAAGTACGCCGACTTCGCCCTTTCCGGCGGCGAACTCACCGTCTCGGCCGGCGGCAATGTCTACCTCGGCCGCGTGCGGGACGCGGGGCTGATCGGTGGTCTCGATGCGCAGGGGAATTCTCGGGAGCCACAATTCGCTCCGGGCCTGGAAGGCAATAAAGCGACCATCATTTCTCGCGACGGCCAGGTGTTGATTAACACGAATCCGGTCGATGCCGGACGACAGGCAACAACGCTGGAAGTGCTCAGCGGGCTGTTGCCCGCCTCGTTTGAAGCCAGGGCGGAAAAGGGATCGATTCAGATCCGCTCCAATCTGAAGTTCCTTCCGTCGCCGACGGGGTCGGTGAAGTTCTTTGCGAAGAACGACATTCAGGGCGTGCCGAAGACGAGGCTCATTGATGATACAAACAACTTTACCTGGCTATGGGTAGGCACCCGTGGCGTCGCCGACGGACACTGGGTGGCACTTGACGTACGGACCATTCCTCAACGGCCCGATCTCTGGCCCTATTTATTGAATGATTACAGAGCGAGCGGCTTGCCGCTGGAAGCCGTCCGCACGCCGACACCGAGTGCACCCGCTGGTTTTACATTCCCAGAATATGACCCAGTGAAGTTCCCGCTGAAGACGAGAATCGACGTCGACGGCAATCCTCCGACCATGAAGCTCCTGGAAGTAAACCCCGGTGATCTGATCGGCAACACGACCCTGGATCGGGTGGCAGCCCTCGTGAATGACAATCGTCCCATCGCACCGGACAATACAGCCTCATTGGCGCAGGTCAGCTTCAAGGCGGAAAGGGGCAATATCAGCAAACTCGTTCTGGACCTGGTCAGCCGCCCGTTCCGAAAGGAAGTCACGATCGAAGCAGGGAGCCGCGTCGAACAATTCAATGCGAAGATCTTCTTGCCCGATTTAGGCGCGACCTCACAGACCATCACGGAACATCTTCCGCTCTTTCTCGATCCGGTCACCAATCAGCCCAGGGCGATCAAGCCGGACGATGTCGTCTTGATCCGGGCGGTCGATCCTCAGACTCAACAGACCATCATTCGACCCTGGAATGGAACTGAGGCGGTGAACGTGGCCGACATCGTGAACGTGGTGTTTCGCGATGTCCCGGTGACGGTGACTGCTCCCAATGTGGTCGCCACCATCAAGGCCAAGGACATCGTGTTGAACAAAGGTGATAGCGGCGACGGCGGCATTCAATTCTATGGACCGGGTACAGCCAGGATCATCGCGACGCACGATCTGGATCTCGCCAATGGCCAAGGCATCCTGGCGGATGCTCGCCTCGACAGACCGACCGAGCGAGGCGGGCTCATAGACATTGCGGTGGGTAATGACCTCAGCATGGTCACGACGGCTGTCTTCAGCCGCAGCGGCGCCGGTGTGTCCATTCACGGCCACGATGAGGCCAAGCCCTACATCGTCGGCTACGACAACTCGGCGCTCTATCCGCTCTATTTCCCGAACTCAGCGCGCGGCGGGATCAATCTTCCGGCAGCCGGCGGAAAAATCAATGTCGGAGAAAACAGCCTGCGGTCGCAGGGGCAGCAAGGGGCTCCGACCGGTATTCAGGTTCTCAATGGAGGATCAACCGGCCAGATGGCGCGGGAAGCGGTTGTCAATCCTGATGGGACCGTCACCGTGAATGTGGTGAAAGACCCCGCCGCCGTTCTCATCCGTGCGAAAGGCGACATCGATGTCAATAAATCACGGATCGCGACCTTCGAGGGAGGGGATATCCGGCTCACCAGCACCCAGGGCAACATCAATGCGGGCAGTGGCAGCAAGGATGAGCGGGTATTGTTTCGAGTCGATACGGGACAAAGGGACAGCCAAGGCAATCCAATTTTCAAGGTGTTCGAAGTGCCAGGCAGCGGCATCTTCACCTTCCACCCGAACGATCCGCAGCCGATCGTCATTCCAAAGTTCAACGATCCGGAGATCAACGCGTTGTTGGCCGAGGCCGGCCGGCAGCGGACCTTCGGCCGTAACGTCTCCGCACTGGAAGCGAAGGCCAACCGGCTCCAAGCGGAACGGGAACCGATCTTTAATGAAACAGCCGTGGTGCCGTATATCCGTAACCTGAAGTTGGGAGACATTACGTTAGCCGCGGAAAACGGCAGCATCATCATTCCCCCGGCCGGCATCAGAGGCCGCGAAGTGACATTGATCGCCAAGAGCATCGATTTCCGCGGAGGTGAGGTCTTCGGAATCATCAAACAACCGAAAGTCGTTCCGATTTTGGGAACGCCGACTTTTGCGGTGCCTCAACCGGGAGTAGCGAGTCCCCCGCCCGCGCTCTCCGGTGGCGGTACGGCGGCGGCGGCCTCATCGACCGCTGCGTCCACCAGCACGACGGTGAAGAATTCCGACAAGGTTCAAGAAGAGGCCAGCGAATCGTCGAGCAAGCAATCTCAGCCCAATAAGGTAGCGAAAAAGGGAGCGGACAAGGACGAGAAGACGCAACTGGCAAGGTCGGTCAGGGTCAAGCGCGGCGTCGTGATTCAAGTCGATGTGAAACCGCAAGCGCAGTCAGGCAATTAACGGGAAAGGGAAACGGCAACATGGATATGAGTTCAGGGGGCGTGGCATTTGCGCTGAGCCATGCGACGCTCGAAGGGAAGATCACTATTTCGGTGCTGCTCCTCTTCTCACTGGTCAGTTGGACTGTCATCATCAACAAGTTTCGCCAATTGTCCAAGGCGAAGAAGCGGAACGGAGCGTTCCTGGGCTTCTACTCGAAAGCCAAAGGTCCGCTGGTGATCTTCAGCAAAGGGCCCATCAAGCAGCTCCAAGGCTCCCCCATGTATGACCTTTATTATGGCGGCTGTGAAGAGTTGAAATCGCAGCAGGAGAAGTATGGCACTGAGAAAATCTCCCGCCACGGCATGAGTGCCGTGCGAATCGCGCTGGAGCGGGTCTTGGGCGAAGCGGCCGTCGGCCTGGAATCGGGCATGATTATCCTCGCGACGGCCATCAGCGGCGGCCCGTTTATCGGACTGCTCGGGACAGTCTGGGGCGTGATGGATACCTTCTCCGGCATCGGACGGGCGCAGCAAGCAACCTTAACGACGATGGCTCCCGGCGTGGCCTCGGCGCTCATCGCCACCGTCGCCGGACTCATGGTCGCGATTCCCTCGCTCTTTTGCTACAACTTCCTCGTGACCAAGACCAAGACGATCACGATGGAACTCGATAATTTCGCGGCCCATCTCGAAACTGTGTTCATGACCGAGTATCTTCAGGAGAAGAACGGCGCCGCTTCGGAGAGTGAAGACATCGAGGATTATCGACCGGGCGGGCACCAGCAAGAGGCCGAACCTTCCGGTGCAGCCACGGGGCATTAAAAACCGTGAGGTGTAAAGCGTGTAAAGAAGCGACGCGTGACAAGCCCTGTGTGCTGAGAGCTGACGGCTGATTGCTAAGGGCTAAAAGGAAAAGATGAGGCGATTTTCGAGAAAGAGTCATGGTGCGGTGTCGGACATCAATATCACGCCGCTCCTCGACCTGGCCTGGGTGCTGCTCGTCATCTTCATCATTACGACGACCGCGATGGTGCAGGGCATCGAGCTCAAGCTGCCGGAATCCACGCCGCATGAAACCGACATGGAGACCAACACGCCGACCCTTTCGGTCAAGAAGAACGGCGATGTGTATATGGATGAAGAGCGGGTGAAGCTCGGCGAACTGGAAAAACTGATCCGCGATCTGAAAGCCGCCAAGGGCGGCAAGCTGCCGCTCGTCCTGCGAGGCGATGCCGGCGTCGAGTATAAGCACGTCGTCGCAGTGCTGGACATTCTGCAACGGATCCCGGTCGAAGATTTGGCTATTGCAACAAAGCCGATCAATGAGCCTTGACGGCTGTGAAGCACCCTCGTGAAGCGTGATGCGCAAACCAAAGCACACCGATTGATCTGTCGGACGACTAGAATCTCTAGAATCTTCTGTAAGTCACCAGGTCAGCAGATTTCGGAATTCCACGCCTAACTACGAGATACGAACAACGCTTCACAAGTGACGAGTCATGGCCGGCTACCGCGGATTCGAAAAAAAGAAGAGCAAACTCGGTACGACGCTGTTCATCGTCGGAGTGATCCATGTCGGCATCGGGGTGGGGCTCTATTGGGTCTCGCAAACCGAGTGGGGCCAGAACCTCATTAAAGTCTACAAGCTCAACGCCTTTAAAAAAGAGGAGCCGCCGCCTCCGCCTGAAAAAGAACCAGAGCTTGAACCGGAGCCAGAGCCGCCCAAGCCGGAACCGAAACCGCAAGAAACGCCCCCCCCGCCGCCTCCGCAGGCCGAAGCGCCGCCTAAATCGTCCGACGCACCGGCACCCCCGCCGATGAATGCCGACCCATTCGCCATCGGCAAGAGCCGCGGCCGCTTCGCCGGCTATGCGGACATCGTCACGGCGTCGATCCAGTCGAAGTATCAGCAGCCTCCGTCGCTGCCGGACGATCTGGAATACGCCGTGCTGTGCGAGCTCGTCATCGACGAGCAGGGCCGCGTGTTGCAGTATCGCCTGATCAACTCCTCCGGTAGTCTGCTGTTCGATCAATCCGCGCTGGATGCACTCGCGAAAGTGACCGAAATCCGTCCGCCGCCGCCCGGCATGGATCACACGATCGTGGTCAAATTCTTCCCGCCGACTTAGGGATGTGACGGAAGATTCGTGACGCGTGACGGGTGGGATTATTCATCGACGAAGGGAACTCCATACATTGTTCGCTCAGCAGAGCCACATCGTGTCTCGATCTTCACTAAGAATTTACTCTCTCCGTAGGCCGCTCTGATCCACTCGTAATCTCTCTCCGATACAACTCCTCCCGTGTACGCGACAGGCCGGTTATTCGGGCCGCAACAGGGCTTAACGTAATGTTAACGGCCATCCAATAGGGAACTGAGAAGGCTGTAACACGGGTAAGAGAGAACAGCAGCGCGAGTCTGCCGACAGGTTCGCACTCCTTTCTCAAACTGAGAGGGGAGGTGGTGGCGAGGTTCTAGACAGTGCAAGGGTTTCTTACCACTATCTTAAGGAGGAACGGTATGAAAGGCAGAGGCATTAAGCGAATCATGATGGCGGCGGCATTGGCCGTGGCCACAGTCGCCGTCGGTATGATCGGGCAAGCACAGGCATTCTCATTTGGCGAGAATGACCTCGTTCTAGCCGTCTACGGAAACAATACAGAAGCGCTGTACAACCTCGGGAACGCCAATACCAGGTTGGCTAACGGTGCGACGTTTTCACAGAGTGTGTCGGCAGGATTGGCAGCGGCGGGGGTTGGTACGAATCCTGTCAGGTTCACGATCTTTGGCCATGACAGCACTGTCGGGAACGTATTTGCGGGAACAACTTTCGCGCCCGGTCAAATCAATCCGAATCAATTGGGTTTAACGGTTCAGTTCGAAGCATCCATCGGCATGCAGGCTCTTGGCGGCTTCACGGGCGATACCATCGCAAAGGCAGATCCCAAGTCATTCTCCTCGAACTTGAATCTGAATGGTGCGGGGAATATGGGCGGGACCTGGCCGGTGGCAATGCAGGGGAGCCTCGATCAAGTGCTTAACATCATGAAGGGGGATGTGAATACGAACACCTTCACGCAAGTGGGTCGGGTTCTCCTGACAGCCGGTGGACTCTTGACCATCGGCAATCCTGGCCCCGCCGCAGTTCCCCTGCCGGCCGGCGTGGTGCTCTTCGGCACCGGCTTGATCGGACTGATCGGGATCGCCCGTCGATCATTCAATCGGATGGCGGCATAAGAAGCGACAGTCTCCGTGCTGCTACATGAACACACGGCACGCATGTGTCGTCATACAATTAATTAAGGAGACCATATGAGATCAACATTGAAATACATGCCTGCTCTCGCTGGAGCCCTGGCTATGGCCGGGCTGGCCGGCGTCGCGCAGGCTCAGACAACGGAACTGAACGGCGGCGGTTCGTCCGCTGCACGGAACTTTATGACCGATATTCCACTCAATCTCTGCGATCCCTCGCCGCTTCCCGATCGAAAGGCGAGTGCGGACGGGAACAGGATTGTCTGGTCCTGCAACCGCGGCGGGTTACCGATCATCCTCCGCTATTCGGCGACCGGCTCAAGCGATGGAGTCAATAAGTTGCTGCAACCTGCCAGCAATCCTGCGTCGAATATGGCGTACCTGAACACGTCAGTGACAACCGGCTGCACCGGTCCGACGTTGACGACCAGACCCAATGACGGCAAGCAGTACAACAATACGATCAACTGCGCCAACACCAGTGTGATCAGTTTGCCGGTCCATATGGGTGCTTCGGATGTCCAGGGGTCCTCGTTTCATCAAGTCGGTCCAGTCGGAACGATCGTCAATCCATTGGATGACAGCACGCTCAATAGCGTGGGAACCGCCGTCGTTCCCTTCTCCGTCTATGTTGGAAAGGGAGTCGTGAAGGATGTGGCCGGCGCGCCGGGCGGGCCAATCAGCGGGCTCTCTCGTCTGGAAATCGAAGCGATCTTTAACCGCGGTGTCACGGATTGGAAACGACTCGGCTTCGGGACAGTAACCGACGCGGCCCCCGGTACGTTGGAAGCGACTTCTCCGATCACGCTTTGTCTGCGCAACGCCGGCTCGGGCACCAAAGCCGCGTGGGATGAGACGATCATGATCAATGCCAACGAAACCTCGGTAGCCAATGCCACCGTGATTTTTAGCAACAGCACCTCCGGCGTGTTGACCTGTTTGGCGGCAAACCGCCGCTCAATCGGCTATATGGATGCGGACCAAGTGGTCAGCTTCAATCCGGGCGGCGCCAACGCCGGCCTGGCCTACGTCGTTCGGGTCGACGGCGGTCTCGCCAACGATCCGTCTCTCACTGATCCCAAACGAGATCTCAAGTGCGGCAAGTATGCCTATTGGTCTGCGCTGCGAATCAATCGCCGAACGGCGGGTGAGGGCGCTGCGGTCGATGCTCTGATGCAGGCGTTCATCGACAATGCAGGACTTCAGGTCACTATCGGTCAAATCCCGACCGGGGCCTTTTGGGCATCGGATGAGGAAATGGCCGTGTTCAAGAACGCGGATCGCGGTCCGGTGCTTTGGAAAGCCGGCAACCATCCGGAGTGCCGGTAGTGAGCAATGAACAGTCCATGGCCAGGGCATGGCATTGCCTATGTCCTGGCCAGAGAGGATGAGGCACGATGAGGATAGTCACCCTAGGCAAGAGCCTATCGGCGATTCTGATACTTGCGCTGACCTGCTGGTGGGGTGGGCCGTCTGAGGCCGCGACCATCAGCCAGCTGGACATTACCAGCGAAACAGTCAGCTTGAATTTCGGTGTGCTGGGTACACTCTCCAGCACGTTCAATCAGAACGGCCAGCTAATCATGGGCCAGTTCCAGCCGACTCCCAATATTTTCCCGCCGGTTCAACTGGGGAGTCATCTCACGTTTTCCATCTTTACCAGTTCCGGTCAACCGGTGCTGAACCTGCCGCCTCCTTCGGGGACCACATCCGGCTCGACGATGTCGGTCAATCTCTCCTCTCTGTTTGCAGGCTTGAGCAGCACACAGTGGAACAGTTGGATGACGCCGGCCACGTTCGGGTCGCTGAACATCGGCGGCACGGCGACCGGATCGTTCAACCAGACCACCAACGCGTTCGATATCTCCTGGACTCATGCCTTCACGGGGATTCCGTTCCTGACCTCAGGAACGTTCAATCTGAAGGGTACCGCGCAATTGGCGGCGGTGCCGTTGCCGGGGGCTTTCCTTCTTTTCGGAAGCGGCTTAGCCGCGCTCGCCGGCCTGGCGAGAGGGAAAGGTCTGTTGAACGCGTAGGATTCGACCCGTTGCAGATCGATGTAAGGAGAGGACAGAAGTCTGTGTCGTCACGCGCTGTTCTGGGCAAAATCGCCCAGAACAGCGCGTGGTCTTTTGTGTCCGGAGGAATAGAAGACTATGATGAAGCGCATGATGGTGAAATCGGTTGCCATGCTTGTGATGGCCGTGGCCGGATTTTTAACCGACCGAGCGGAAGCCTTGCAGCTCAGTCCGGTCGATTTTTCCTCGCTCGGCACCCTCAACTCGACGAGCGACATCGTCATGAATACCGACACGCTTCAGCTCACCGGCGGCGTCTCCTTCACCGGCGTGCGCGATGCAGGGAGCCAGGCCGCTGTGTTTACCTTCGATACGATTCAAGCCTCGAACATGTCGATCATCGGTTCCAATCCTTTGGCCTTGCTGTCCAAGGGCGGCACAGTTCTCAATGGCACGGTCAACTTATTGAACGGCGGCGGACTTGAAATCGCTTCAGGAGGAACTGTGTCTCTGGCCAATGGGGCCTCCATCTTGAGCAACGGATCTAATCTTACAATTCTCTCGCAGGATATTGTGATGGTTGGCACATCGAGCGTGCGATCAAGCGGCGCGATCACGCTGGGCACGACCCAGGGACTTGTGCCGGGCCCTCTTATCCCACAAGGGAATGCCGGTACAGGAAGTCTCACCATCACGTCGGGAAGCGGCTCGAATCTCTTTCACACGTTGAACGCGTTCAATGTTGGGTCCGGACAGGTGCAACTCTCGGACTTGGAGGAGGGATCGTCACAGGTCTGATGCTTGCGTCTAGGGTCGGGTCAATGCTGACCATCAATGGGATGCCTGCGCCGGTGCCGCTGCCTGGCGCGGCGCTCTTGTTCGGTTCAGGGCTAGCGGGCCTCATACTGACTCAAGCTAGAAAAGTGCGGGCATGAACTACCGATCCAATAGGAGGTTTCCGGAGAGACCATAACCTGACACTTCCTATCTCGTCCGGTCTGTTGGATCGAAGGCCTGGGCTCGCCCTACTGTGAGAAGGGGCCAAGCCGTTCTTCAGCGCGAAACCCATTGGTGCGTTGCAACAGCGCCAGTGGGTTTCGTGTTTTTTGGAAACATCAAATACTCTTGATGAATATTTAACATACTCTGAACGTGGATATTACACCGATGTTATCCACGGCTTGTATCAAGAATTTGCCGGAGTAGGAATGTGTTACATGCGAGAACTCGCTCGTCAGATTTACGCCTCACGTACGGTTCATTCGCCACTCTTTCACAAAGGATGTGTCTTATGAAGCGATTGGCTCTCTTCACGATGATTGGGCTCTGTTGTGTCGGTTTCCCCTTCCTGTCGTCTGCTGACGCGATGACTGTCTCTCAGTTGGAGTGGACCGGCGGCGCCGTCAATTTCGACGGACGCTACCATCAAATGTTGGACCGATTAGTCGGCCAGGATGGTACATTGACGATGGGGCAGTATCAGGCCATGGGCGACATCGTGCCGTCGATCACCAAGGGCCATCGAACCTTCTCTCTCTTTACCGCCGGATTTAATGGTGCGCCGGTTCCCTCCGCTACGATTTCAGGTTCGTCGATCACGGTCGATCTGTCGTCATTGTTCTTCGGGGTTAGCAGGGGCAACTCCTATCGAATATGGAACATCGGTGGGTTGGCCACCGGCCTATTCAATCCTGACACAAGGGAGTTCTGCCTCTCGTGGGATCACCTGTTCGACGGCCGCAAGCATGAGCGATTGGCGACCTTCTTCCTGAGCAGAGTGGCAAAAGTCGATACGCTCCCGACCGCAATTCCCGCCAGCCTGGTACTCTATGCCACCGGGCTCTTCGGCCTCGGCTCATGGATCTGGTGGCGGCGCCGCAGCGCTCTGCCGACAGCCGCCTAGAATCTTTCTGTTATCCGCCTATCGACTGATTCCGTCGCCGTGCTCTGGGAGCCTGCGACGAGTTCTCTTCGGATATTCGTACGTTTCCCATGCTGCACGTTCCGTTTGGTCTGACTCACGCACGAGTTCTCCTGCTGTTTGCGCGAGTTAACGGAGTCTGGACTCTACCGTAACCTGGTTGTAATCCGCTCTTCATATGGTGCCCCCCTGAGACGGAAGCCGTTTACCAGGGGGCGCAATGAAGACAGCACTCGGCAGGTGGATCGGGGGTTGTGGTGCAGTCATCGGCCTGCTTTGTGCGGGGGTGTCCGCATCGTGGGCCGGCAAGCTGGAAGACGCGCTGCTTGAGAACAAGCAGATCACGGTCGATCAGTGGGTGGAAATCAAGGCCGAGGAGGAAAAACAGCAGGCGAAAGCACTCGAGGAAAGCCGCGGGGTCGGCGATGTCCCGGTCCGCGAGCGCTGGTACGAAAAGATCAACATTCGCGGGTACACCCAGTTTCGTTACAACCATACGCTCAACAACGACTTGTTGCGAAGCAATCAGGGCGATCGTTCGATCGCCAACAACAACGAGTTTTTTCTCCGTCGCGCACGGGTGATCATCAGCGGCCAGCCCCATGATCGGGTGTTTGTGTATATCCAGCCCGAGTTTAGTGGCCTCGTCGGCGGGACAGAGCAAGTCGGAGCGCTCAGAGATTTCTACGCCGACCTGTTTCTCACGCAAAACAAGGAATGGCGCATTCGGGCGGGACTTTCAAAAGTCCCGTACGGATTCGAAAACATGCAGTCCAGCCAGAACCGGCTCGCCTTAGATCGAAACGATGCATTGAACAGCGCGGTGTCCAACGAGCGCGATCTCGGCCTATTCCTCTATTATGCCCCGACCTCGCTGCGCGAGCTGTTTCGCCGGTTGATCGACAGCGGCCTGAAAGGCTCCGGCGATTACGGCATGCTGGGCATCGGGGTCTATAACGGGCAAGGGGTGAGCGTGCGCGACCGCAACAAGGACAAACACGTCGTGTTCCATTCCATGTACCCCTTCGAGCTTCCGTTCGGACAGATCGTGCAGGTCGGGATGGATGCGTACCGCGGACAGTTCAATGTTTCCACGACGCCGGTCGTTCCCTTGAATGTCAACCAGGCAAATGGAGCAGCCTTCACTCCACTGGTCACGAACGGAGGGAATTATCTCGACGAGCGGATTGCCTGGCATGTGGCATTGTTCCCGCAGCCCTTCGGGTTTCAGGCCGAGTACACGATCGGGAGAGGACCGGAACTCAATACGGCCCGAACAGATGTCGTGCTGGGGGCTGTACGCGGCGGCTATGTGCAGGTCTTCTATCGCTATCAGTGCGAGGTCTACTGCCAGGACATCACTCCTTTTTTTCGGGTGCAAGAATATTACGGCGGACGAAAGTCTGAGTCGAACGCGCCGCGCAATTCTGTGCGTGAATGGGAGTTGGGGCTGGAATATCAGTTCAACCGGGCGCTTGAATTCACCGTGATGTATACCTGGACCCAGCGCAATACGCCAGACGCCACCTTCATCCCCAATGGCAATCCGCCCGGCGCTTGTGCGCTTGCCGGGACAGGCCTTGGGTCCTGCCTCCAAACGCCGTATCAGCTCCAGAGCGGGAATCTACTCAGGTTTCAGTTGCAGTGGAATTTCTAGCAACCCACTGAGTGTGCTCACCGTCGGCACCTGCCTACGGATGGGGAACTGCCGTTCCCGGCGGCAGGCTGAGCCGACGCGGCGGGACACGTTTGTAGCGCACGATCACCTCGCGCCTGTCTGGCTGAAACCACGCCGATATTCCGGAACCGGTTGTCTCTCCGACTGCCTCGAGTGGCTCGAAGCCGAACCGGCCTCGCTGCGGAGCCAGTGCGCGAAGCGGCGTGAGCCGGTCGTCCGTCGTATCGGCCACACCGCTGTCGGCGTTGTAGTGGGTGAGCGATCGATAGTTGGCGAGCAGGATATGGAGATCGTCGCGGTCCACGAAGAGGCCTCCGGACGTGACATGGCGTTGTGTTCCTGAGCGGGTGGTGGATCGATAGAATGTGATGATCTCTTCAGGCGTGGCCTTTGCCAGTGCGGCCACGAGCAACGGAGCGAACAGCACAATCTCGGATTCCGTCAAGGCCGGATGCCGTCGAGGCTGGCTGAGGTCGTCGTAGAACGGCAGCTTGGCCCAGGGTTCTTCGAAAACGAGTCCGCCCAACACGGCGGCCATCTGTTCGGGAGACAGGTCCACGGGGTGAGAGTGCCCGCGGTTCTGGTCGACTGTTCGATCGGTTTCCAGCCGCACGAAGGCGTCCGGGCCATCGTAGACTATCACGGTAGTGATCTGGCTCGGCACGCAACCGAGCAGGATGGTCCACGAGACAACGATGCAGGCGACAGAACCGCGGGTCATGGAGGAAGGCCACATGCCGACATGATACCCGGTGCCGAATAACTGCTCAATCTCTTCTGAACTTGAGCGGTTGGTCGAGCGACGCAGCCTGGGCCGGTACCGTCCAGGCTGCGGTCAAGCGTTGGAGTTCCTGAAGCGTCAACGGATAGTAGCCTTGGGCAATGACGGTTTTTTGTCCCTGTGCGCTCAGGGCAAATTTCACGAACTCCGCCACGATCGGCGGCGCCGTGGTCTTTAGAGCTTTGTTCACGTATAGGTAGAGAGGCCGTCGCAACGGATAGGAGCCGTTCATGGCCGATTCGAAAGACGGTTCTACATAACGTCCGCCCTGTGCCGTTGCGATCGGCACCGCCCGCATCCCCGATGTGCGGTAGCCGATCCCGCTGAAGCCGATTCCGAAACGGTCTTTCATCAGCTCGACGACGACTGAGGCGGATCCGGGGCACACAGTCATAGCCGGCTTGATGGCGGCTCCGTCCAGCACATGTTCGCGGAAGAATATGGTTGTCCCGGACGCGCTGTTGCGCCCATAGAGATGAATCGGAGCGTCGGTCCATTCCCCATCCAGCATGAGGTCACCCCAGGTCTGGAGCGAATACTTGAGTCCGCGCCGTCGGTCTTTCGAAAAGACGGCGTCCAGCTCGGCGAGCGTCAGCCCCTCGATCGGATTATCCTTATGCACGAAGATGGCCAGGGCATCGATCGCGACGGACACTTCGGTCGGCTCATAGCCGAACTCCCGTTTGAACTCGACGATTTCCGACGGGGTCATGCGCCGTGACATCGCCGCAATCTGCGCTTTTCCTTCCAGCAGCCGGTTCAAGCCATGTTCCGATCCGGTGCTTTCGACCTTGATCGTCAGACCCGGATACAGCTGTCGCAGATCAGAGGCCCAGGAATCTGTCAAATGGTGCATCGTGTCGGATCCTGCGACGGTCAGGGATCCAGAGGGCTGATTGACCACTTGATACGAGCCGACCTTCGGATCGAGAACAGGCTTTACCTGGGCGTCGGCAAACGGGATCCAGGAAAGTCCGGCTCCCATAACCAGACAAGTGATCATGCCGATAACGCGCGCGAGAGAGGGGGAGGTCAAAGGATGTCGCATAACATATGCCCTCCGACAGATAGGTACCTTGTTCACCCCTCCAAAGAATACGAACGGGAGGTTGCGGAGTGATTAGTGCAGTGTTAACTCGGCGTTAACTTACCGATCCCGGTACGGACTGAGTTTTGCTGATGATCCCACGAGTTTACGGACAATTAACACCACCTTAATTACTTTTTTTACCCTGAAGGACTAGTCTGCCCTGCGATGATCACGGCACATTCACCCGCGACCGGTGTGCAAGACTCTATACTCATCTTCATGAAGTCCGAATCATTCGCGCAGTCCCTCAAGAAGGCGCTGGAAGCGAACGGCTATCGGAGCACGACTGTGAGTACGGAAGCGGCGGCTCTGACGGAGACCAAGGCCGCAGTACCGTCCCTCATCGTCATTGATCGCGAGAGCGGCACTCTCTCCAACTTGCGCAACCTCCGGACGTTGACGGCTGTCCCCATTGTCGCCGTACACGGCGGTGCGACGGCCTGTGGGGACGACGACTGTGTCCAAGACTACGAACGGGACATCGACCTCGTGGTGTGCAGCCAGAGTCCCCGCGAGTTGGTCGCGCGTCTGCGCGCGATTCTTCGGCGCCGTGTTCGGCACGTGCATGCCCACATCTACTACGGTGTGGGGGCCATCCGAATGGACCTCGACCGTCATGAAGTGACCGTCGGTGGGCGAGTGGTCGATCTGACTCCGAAAGAGTTCAAAATTCTCCAGCAGTTTCTCGAAGCGCCCGGGCGCGTCTTTTCCCGCCAGGAGATGCTCAATCGCGTGTGGGGTGAAGGCTATGCGCTGGAAGAACATGCGCTCGATGTGCACATCCATTCGCTCAGGCAAAAGGTCGAACGGGACCCTACCGAACCAAGTCTCATCGTGACAGTGCGTGGCATCGGCTACAAACTGCGCGCCTAAATCTTCGCGATTCTTCCATGACCGCACCGGCGAAAGGAGGCAAGTGTACTCCTCTCGCGGCGCCACGCCGGCGAAAAGAGCACGGTAGTGAGGGAATGAAGGGCGGAAAAGCGCGGGACAGGTCGTTTAGAAATCGTCGACAGAAACAGGCTTGAGGAAATCGCGGACTGATACCATGCCTACCAGCGCTCCCCCTTTGGTGACCCCCAGATGGCGCGTACGATGCTTGTTCATGAGGTCTGCGGCTTCCGTCAGTGGACGCCGCTCTTCGATGCCGACGACAGGGCTGCTCATAATCTCTTCGACGGGAACGAAGTAAGAGATCTTCTCGGCCCCGACGAACTTCTTGACGACGTCCGATTCCGTCACGATACCGACGATGCGTGCTTGGCGTGAAACCAACAGGCTCTCGACGTTGCAGGTCTTCATGAGCTTTGCGGCCTCTATAACCGACGTGCCGGCTTCCACCGTCACGAGCTCTTTCTTCATCAGGGTTCCGACTGTGACCATCTGGGCCTCCTTCGCTTAGGTTTGATCTGTGTTAGTGTCACTTTAGCAAGCCGACATTGCATCATCGTTAGAGGCCCGTTACTGTTTCGTAAATTCCGACTGCATAATGCCGCGGAGAAGGCCGCCAGGAACGTATCTTCCGGAGGACCTGTGCCGAACAGAGATACGTGTATTATGCCGTTGCTCCTCTTCCTCGGTCCTGCCGTCGCATGGTGCGCCCCGCAAGCCCTGGCGGAACTGACTCCCGATCAGGTGATGATCGTCGCCAACGCGAACAGCCGCGAGAGTCTCGCGGTCGCGGAACATTACGCCGCACGCCGCGCCGTCCCCCTGCGGCAGATCGCGAAGTTGGATCTTCCGTCCGACGAAACAATGGGCCGGGAGGACTACGAGCGGCGGCTCGTACTGCCGCTTCGAGCGGCGTTACAGGAGGCTGGTATCCAACGTACGATTCGAGTACTGGTCACGGTCAGTGGGGTGCCGCTTCGAGTGAAGCCAGCAATTTTGACGGCGGAGGAACAGCGCTGGCAACGTGACGCGCGTGACCGGCTCAGTGCGGCGAGGTCGAAGCTGGTAGAGGTCGAACAGCGGGCTCTCGACATTGCCGGGCAGCTCGGTCCCGCGACGATCACGCCCAAGAAAGCGGAGGACAGTCTGGTGACGCATGAACGCCATGTCGCATTCTTGATGCGCGTGGATGGGACGGTTCAAGAGTCTGTGAAGCGGGTCAAGCAGTTGCAATCGCTATCCCGTGATCGATGGTCGGCGCAGTTAGAAACGATCATTCGGGATCACCAGGGGCTGGCCGGCGTGATGCAACTGCATCATGATCTCACCCCGGAGGAGAAGACATCGGTCGGCGAAGCAGGCACCCCCATGTTGTTGGAGCAATTGGAGGGCTTGCAGTTGTTGCTGGGGTCGTTGAACCTTCCGATCCGCCAAGGGCGAGCGGAACTGTACCGACAAATCCAACAGGTCTACGGACTCTACGGCGTCTTCGCACTCGCCGCGTTGGAGGTGAATCTCCTTTCGGATGAGCAGGCCGATGCGAGTGTGGACAGCGAGCTGAGTTTACTTTGGTGGGACCGTCACATGTATGAGGCCGCTTGGCGCCGAGCCAATCCGCTCTACCATGGTGTCAAAAAGCCACCGCCGGGATCGAGGCGAGAGATTCCTCTTCTCATGGTCGGTCGATTAGATGGGCCGAGCGCCGCGGTCGCCATGCGCCTGGTCGATCGGGCGAAGGAGGCGGAACAGGAGGGACTCACCGGGACGGTGTACCTCGACGCGCGGGGGCTGCCGGTCAAGGACCCATCCGATACCTATGGTCACTACGACCAGAGTTTGCGTGACTTGCACGGCTTCCTCACTCAGCACACCCCTTACCGGTCGAAATTGGAGAACAGCGAAACCCGATTCCACCGCCCGGGCGAGGCGCCGGACGTCGCGCTGTACATCGGTTGGTATCGACTCAGACAGTACGAGGACGCGTTCACCTTCCGGCCCGGAGCCATCGGCTATCATATGGCCTCTGCCGAAGCGGTGAGCCTCCGTAACACTTCAGAGCCTGGTTGGTGCAAGAATGCCGTGGAGCGCGGGATCACGACGACGCTCGGGTCGATCGGCGAACCGTACCTTGACGCCTTTCCCGAGCCGCTCGAATTCGTGGCCTTGTTGATGACAGGCCAGTATTCGCTCGTCGAAGCCTATTATTT
>FRDC01001423.1_pt1 | contig 47926 bp, 44 predicted proteins | sample 1106171 | NCBI WGS metagenome assembly FRDC01 (sample SAMEA3930566, study PRJEB13176) | freshwater metagenome | biome: Drinking water system; feature: drinking water; material: water | place: Singapore | collected 2014-12-20 | reverse complement strand
TGATGTCGGTCACGCGCTTCACCGCACTCACGATCTCGTCCATCGTCGCACCTGCTTCATCCACCAGCCGCGTACCATCTTCCACTTTCGCCACCGAGTCGCTGATCAGTTCTTTGATTTCTTTCGCCGCCGCCGCTGAACGTTGCGCCAGGGTTCGCACTTCCGTTGCCACTACCGCAAATCCGCGACCTTGTTCCCCAGCCCGTGCCGCTTCGACTGCGGCGTTCAATGCCAGAATATTGGTTTGGAACGCAATGCCATCGATCACGCTGATGATGTCGACTATCTTCTTGGAACTTTCATTGATCGAACTCATGGTCTGCACCACTTGACCCACTACTGCTCCGCCTTTGACCGCGACTTCCGATGCGCCTGCCGCCAATTGATTCGCTTGACGAGCATTATCGGCATTCTGCTTCACGGTCGATGTCAGTTCTTCCATCGACGATGCGGTTTCTTCCAGGCTCGATGCTTGTTCTTCGGTACGCTGGCTTAAGTCTGAGTTGCCTGATGCGATCTCTCCTGATGCCGTAGCAATCTGGTCTGTACCCATGCGTACCTTTCCAACCAAATCAACCAGATTATCATTCATAGTTTTAAGTGCTTGCAGCAATCGTCCTGTTTCATTAGTCGAATTCACATCAATCCGGCTAGTCAAATCACCGGCTGCCACTGCATTGGCAACAGCTATTGCTTCATTGAGCGGACCTATCACGGCGCGAATTAGCAGAATCCCGATAATAATTGCCAATACAACTCCTAAACCCACCATCGTTGCCGTAAGCGCAAACACCGTGCTAAAGTTGCTTTGCGCTTCTGCGTACTCTTGTCCTGCGACCTTCGACTGTAATTCAATCAGCGCCATTAAAGTTTTATGTGCTTCATCAAATTTCGGAGTTGCGTCATTCACCGCATTTGCATTTGCTTCTTCAAAATTCCCTGCCATCGCCAAATTCATCGTCCGATTGCGTGATTCTTTATAAATCGCCCATTGCTGTGTAAAACTTTTTGCCAATTGCTCTTCTTCGGGCGTTAAAATCGTACTCATAAATTTTTGCCAAGTTGCTTCGATTTCCGCGTCTCTTTCCGCCGTCATTGCTGTACGCTGCTTGGCGATCGAAACATCTTTCATATTAGCAGCCATCACTGCGTTGAGACGTACCCGATGGACCCGGTCAAGAACCGTATTTAAATCACCTAAAACCACAGTCCGGTCTTCGTATACCGTCTTTAAATTTCCATTGGATTGATCGATTCCGTACAAACCCAGGCCGCCAACACCGGCGAGTAACACTGACAGTATGCCGATAACAAATACCATTCGTGATTTAATCGTCATATTATTAAACATTTAACTCTCCTCAAAGTAACCACCAATATCCAATCCGTTTCAAAAATCAATTAATGCTTTGCTCGATCAATCCCATATCACTGCTGCTCATCATCTTCTCGATGTCTATCAAGATGAGCATTCGATCATCGATGGTTCCTAACCCCATAATATATTCGGTATCAATGATCGCCCCCAACCCGGGCGCCGGACGTAATTGATCGGCTGTCAAATTAATCACATCAGATACGCCATCCACCACGATACCCATTACCCGGCCCGCAACGTTCAGAATAATCACCACCGTGAATTGATCATAATTAACGTCACTCAGATTAAACTTAATCCGCATATCGATGATCGGTACGATGATGCCGCGTAAATTCACAACCCCTTTTATGAAATTCGGTGCGTTGGCTATCTGTGTGATGGCTTCATATCCACGTATCTCCTGCACTTTGAGGATCTCGATCCCATATTCTTCTTTTCCTAAGCGGAAAGTCAGATACTCATTAGTGATGCCTGCAGCTACTGCACCTGCAGGTTCAGTCGCATTGTTTGCCGTTTGTTCCTGAAACATGAAAAAACGCTCCTTTTGTGCTATCTGGAAACCAGATAAATCTATTAAAACGAAGTTTTGTTTACGGAACTTCATTCATTAGGTTCTGCCAGCAATTTCTTTTTTTATTTCAGAAAATTTCCTGATTATTTGAAAGATAAATCTTACATTAGAGCTCAATTAATACATTAAGCCATTGAATATTAATAGACAAACCAGTGTCACCCCGATCAAAGAGGATTTCTGTTGAATCCAGCAAAAATTGGCTGGTGAAAATCAGACGAGTTAAGCGTCAATAGCGTCCGCTATCCAGCTTGTGGAACTAAGCAAGTTTGTTATGATGACAGCCAAATTGAAATTGGACGATTCTCAAAACTTAACCGATGCCCCGCGCCTTCGTTTCTCACAGCAGTGCCGACGACAGCTTCGTCGCCGAAATGAAATCCTTTCTGCTCGCAGCGGGTTTCGACGATGTATTCAATGATGTCAGCGCCATCGAGCCGGATGAACTGTTCTGGCCGCGCATCGAACAAGGCATTGCCGACTCTGATACTTTCGTTGTCGTCATCACTGCCGCTTCAAATTCCTCGGTTTGGGTAAGCCGGGAAGTCGCACTCGCTCGCCGCCTCGGCAAACGCGTTATCCCGGTACGGCGCGAAGATTGCCCGCTGCCCGCGATCTTCAGTGATCGCGACGTTATAGACTTCCGTCCCCGTACGCGAGCCGAGCGCTCTTTCGATATCGCTCGCATTGGTAAATACGCTCCAGCCCAACTCATCGGCCGCGAGGAAGAAACCCAGTGCCTCAACGAAGCATGGCAAAAGACGCTTCGCTTGGAGGGAGGCCGTCCGCACATTCTCACCTTCGTCGCTCTCGGCGGCGAAGGCAAGACCTCCCTCGTCGCCAAATGGGCGGCAGAACTGGCGGGGCAGGACTGGCCCGGTTGCGACGCCGCCTTTGCCTGGAGTTTCTACAGCCAGGGCACGCGCGATCAAGTCGCGGCATCGTCCGATCTGTTCTTGAAGGAAGCACTGAACTTCTTTGCCAAGGATGAAAAGGACAAGAAATTTGCTGCGAGCAGCGCAGGCGCATTCGAGAAAGGCCAGCGCCTCGCCCGCCTCGTCGGTCAGCGGCGCAGCCTGCTCATCCTCGACGGCCTCGAACCGCTGCAATACGCACCCACCGCGCCCACGCCGGGCGAACTCAAGGACCAAGGCATTGCCGCGCTGCTGAAAGGCCTGGCCGCCGCCAGCCACGGTCTGTGCGTTGTCACCACCCGCTACTCGCTGCCGGACTTGCGAGCCTTCTGGCAGACCACCGCACGGGAAGAGAAACTGCTGCGCCTGTCCCGCGACGCCGGCGTGCATCTGCTGAAAACCCTCGGCGTGCGCGGCACGGCGAAGGAATGCGCAACGCTGGTCGAAGACGTGAAAGGCCACGCGCTCACGCTGACCCTGCTCGGCGGCTTCCTGAAACGCGCCTTCCACGGCGACATCCGCCAGCGCGACCGCGTGAAGTTCGAGAAGGCTGACGAAGAGATGGATGGTGGGCACGCATTCCGTGTTCTGGATGCCTATGTGAACTGGCTCGAACCACGGGGATTTCGGGCATGGCTTCGACGGCTTTTCAGTGAAAGCGAACGCAAGACGCAAATTCGTGGACGACGTTTCGTGGCCGTGCTACGGCTCATGGGCTTGTTCGACCGGCCCGCTGACGCCGGCTGCCTCGCGGCCCTGCGGCGCGAAACCATTCCCGGCCTCACCGAACCGCTGGCCGGACTGGCCGACGACGATTGGGAATTCTGCCTCAGCGGCCTCGAAGCCGCGAAGCTGCTCACGGTGAACCGCGACGCGACCGGTGCGCTCGCCTCGCTCGATGCGCATCCGCTACTGCGCGAATACTTCGCTGCTCAACTACGCAAACAACAACTCGATGTATGGCGTGTGGCACACCGACATCTCTATGAACACCTCTGCGCAAACACGAAGGATAAAGACAAGCCCACCAACCAAGACCTTGATCCCCTGTATTATGCCTTAGTTCACGGTTGCGAAGCTGGTATGCAGGAATCCTGTGTTGATCTTTATGCCGCGAGGATTGTGGGAAAACAGCGCGTCTTTGACACGAAGAAGATTGAGGCGGATCTCTTTGGCGCAGGAATAATGTTCGAGGAACGGTGGGGAAGACCTTCGCGTTCCATTTCTGAGCGTGGTCAATCTTGGCTGCTGAACGAGACCGCCTTCAATCTACGCCTGCTGGGCAAGCTACTTGAGTCCCTTGAGCCGATGCGAGCTGGGGCAAACCTTGCTGTGAAGCGATGAGATTGGAGAAACGCCGCAGTCGCTACCAGCAACCTGAGCGAGCTGGAGCTGACGCTGGGCGAGGTGGCCGGGGCGGTGGGTGACGCCGAGCAGTCCGTGACCTACGCCGACCGCAGCGGCGATGCGTTTCAGCGGATGAGCAAGCGCACGACCCACGCCGACGCCCTGCACCAGGCGGGCCGCCGGGCCGAGGCGGAGACGCGCTTCCGCGAGGCCGAGCGAATGCAGGCCGAGCGCCAGCCCGACTACCCGCTGCTCTACTCGCTGCAAGGCTTCCGGTATGGCGACCTGCTCCTCGCCGCCTCTGAACACGCGGCGTGGCAAACCATCTGTAGCGGCAGTCGCAGACCGCCGGAAGACATCGTCGCTCATACAGCGACGCTACAGGGCATCTCCCAGCGCGCGACGCAGACGCTCAAGTGGGCAATGAACGGCGGTCTCGGACTTCTCACTCTCGCCCTCGACCACCTCACGCTGGGTCGCGCCGCGCTCTACGCAATGATTCTGGAAGGGGGAGATGATGCATTTGAAACCGCCCGCCACGAATTGGACGCCGCCGTGTCCGGCCTCCGCCACTCCGGCAACATGGATGATCTTCCCCGCGGCCTCCTCACCCGCGCCTGGTTGCGGTTTCTCGAAGGCAAATGCACCGGCCCCGACAGCGCACAGGCGGATTTGGACGAAGCCTGGGAAATCGCCGAGCGCGGCCCCATGCGGCTGTTCCTGGCGGACATCCACCTTCACCGCGCCCGCCTGTTTTTCCGCGAAACAACGTACCCGTGGGAATCGCCCGCTGCCGACCTTGCCGCAGCACGAAAACTGATCGAGCAATGCGGCTATGGGCGCCGGAAGGAAGAACTCGAAGACGCCGAAGCCATCATAAGGCAGCAATCTTCATGAGCCCACGGCTGTTATCGCTTCCGGGTTTCAACGATTGGGTATGTTCGTATTATTCAGCACAGACTGCTCGCGCTTTTTCGAAGCGTTGATCGATGAAACGTTCTTCTCGATTTCAACACGACCGGGAACCGGATTCACCACAAAAAACAGCACAAAAAGCGTGGTATTCGAGTATCCTACGCAGCCACACTCCACTCGTTACAAATCATGACGCACTATCAGCTTTTCGCGACCACTCCCAAAGCCATGGAAGATATTCTCGCCGCTGAAATACGAGCACTGGGCGGATTGCAGGTGCAGCCAAAAATGGCGGGGGTGCTGTTTCAGGGCGATTTGGCGCTGGCTTATAAAGCTTGTTTATGGCTGCGCACGGCGAGCCGGGTGTTGCTGTTGCTGCACAGTTTCGAGGTGAAATCGCAGCAGGATTTGTACGTTGGGGTACAAGGCGTTGACTGGTCTGAACACTTGAATGCCGACGACAGCTTAGCGGTGTCATTCAGCAGTAAAAATAATCCGGCGATCAACAACACGCATTTTGGCGCGCTCAAGGTCAAGGACGCCATTGTCGATCAAATGCGCGCAAAATTCGGTCAGCGGCCCAATGTCGATACCGAGCACCCCAACATCCGCGTCAATGTGTATTTGCATAACGAAACCGCGCAATTGAGCCTGGATTTATCGGGCGAAAGTTTGCACCGGCGCGGCTACCGCGATATCAACATCGCTGCGCCGATCAAGGAAAGCCTGGCGGCGGCGATTTTGCTGCGCGCCGGTTGGCCAGCCATTGCCGCGCAAGGCGGTTCGTTGCTCGATCCGATGTGCGGTTCCGGCACCTTGCTGGTGGAAGGTGCGTTAATCGCCGCCGATATCGCGCCAGGATTGCAACGCGGCTATTTCGGTTTTCTCGGCTGGAAACAACACGATCCGCAATTATGGCAAACCTTGCTGGACGATGCGCGCAAACGGCGTGAGGCCGGTCTGGGCAAGCTGCCGGTGATCGCCGGTTTCGATCACGATCGCCATACTGTTAATGCCGCGCTGCAACATGTCGAAAATGCCGGATTGCAGGGCAAGATTCACATCGAAAAACGCGGCATTGCGGATGCCGCTGCCGCTCTGAGCTGGCCGAAAGGTTTGATCGTTTGCAATCCGCCATACGGTGAGCGGCTCGGCGATGAGGAAGAAACCGCGGCGTTGTACCGGCAATTCGGCGAGGTGTTGAAACAACGCTTTAGCGGCTGGCAAGCGGCGATCATCATCGGCGACCCGGAGCTTGGGTTCCGTCTCGGCATCCGTTCGCAAAAACCGGTGACGTTGTTCAACGGCGCGCTGGAATGCAAATTACTGCGGCTCACGATTGAAGAAAGCGCTTTTTTCGAACCGACAACCAAGTCGCAACAAGAACGTATCGAACACATCAGCCGCCGGGCGCAAACGGAATCCACCGATCATCATGCGGAAATGTTCGCCAACCGCTTGCGCAAGAACCTGAAGAAACTGAGCAAGTGGGCTGAAAAAAGCCGCATCGACTGTTACCGGCTGTATGATGCCGATTTGCCGGAGTATGCGGTTGCCGTCGATGTTTATCATGGCGATCAAACCTGGGTAAATGTGCAGGAATACGAGCCGCCGAAATCGATTGATCCGGCCAAAGCGAATCAACGCTTGGCAGGCGCGCTACGAGAAATCGCCAGGATGCTGGAAATTCCGGCGCAGCAGGTGTTTCTAAAAATCCGCCGCAAGCAGAAAAGCACCGATCAATACGAAAAGCTCGGCGATTCGCGCCATTTCCATGTCGTTACCGAAGGCGGCTGCAAATTCTGGGTGAATTTCGAAGATTATCTCGACACCGGCTTGTTTCTCGATCATCGCCCGATACGTTTACTGATTCAGCAGCAGGCCAAAGGCAAACGGTTCCTGAATTGTTTCGCGTATACCGGCAGCGCGACAGTACATGCCATCGTCGGCGGCGCGGTATCGAGCGTTACAGTGGATATGTCGAACACCTATCTGGAATGGGCGCAACGGAATTTCACGCTGAATGGCATCCACGGCAATCATCAATTGATACGCGCCGATTGCGTGGAATGGCTGGCCGGACAGGCCAAAGCGAAACCTCGCCCGCAATTCGATCTGATTTTTCTCGATCCGCCGACGTTTTCCAATTCCAAGCGCATGGACGAAGCATTCGATATCCAGAAAGACCATGTGCCATTGATCCGCAACGCGGCGGCTTTGCTCGCGCCGGGCGGTATTCTGTATTTCTCGACCAATTTCCGCCGCTTCAAAATGGATCAAGCCGCGCTGGCTGGTTTAACTATTGAGGATATCAGCGCGAGACTGATCCCGGAAGATTTCGCCCGTGACGCGAGAATTCATTATGTTTGGAAAATCACTCGCTGACAGGTCGTTGAAAAACTATCTGCGTTGCCGCTACGGTGTTAAAAACAAACCCCGCACGAGGGCGGGGTTGTTGATCCAATCGTGATTACTTTTCTTAAACGTTCTGCGTTCTGCGGCGCGCCATGAAACCCAGCAATCCCAAACCGGCCAACAGCATGGCGTAGGTTTCGGGTTCGGGAACGGCCGTGACTTGATCGAAATTGATGTTGTCGATACCGACATTCCAATCGTTGTAGCCGAACCGGATTGAAATCGCGCCGGCATAGGTCAGATTGGGCGTAAATGTGCTATACGAGGTACCCACTCCTAAAACGGTAACCGGTGAATAATCGATCAAGGTGCTTTTGCTGTCGCCATCAACGATACGCACTTGTGAATTGGGATGATCCGTTTTGGCGTATCCGCCCAAGTCGAAGCTGTTCAGGCGAATCGCCCAGCCCGGTTCCGGCACCAAGGTAATTTCCGCAAAGTGATCAGCGCTGATCACGCTGAATGCGACATTCGCCAGACCGCCGTAATTGAAATCCCAGAAATCGAGATTGTTATGAGTTACCGTATTGGTGCTGATTTGCCAGGTACGGTATTCGGTGGTGATATTCGGCGTATAACCGTTACCCATCGAATAGGACCCTACCGCATCGCTGGCGGCATTGACGTTATCGCCGTAAGCACCCGGAATATCGCCGTAATTACCGACAGCCGGGTCCAAATTGAACGTCAGAATGGTTGCTTGCGCGGAAACAGCAAATAACGCGCCTGCACCGAGCAATAACGTGCTTGAAATAAGCGAACGAGTTTTCATGGTATCTTCTCTCCTCATGTTTTTCGTGTAACGAGCATTTCGAACTATTCAGGTAACGGGAAGCGGCTTTAGCCTCATTGTCCGGCTGCCGATCCAACAGCCATTTACCGCTTGCGGCACATACCGGGCTTCGCGATGCTCGTGCCAAAAGTATATTCAATCCCACCAGACTTCACAAACTGAAAATATGTTTATCAGAAATAAAATGCTTAATAAACATAGTTCTGAATGATAGTTTTTCTAACCATGCAACCGCTATAGTTGATGCATCCTTTTTTTCCAGGACATTTGTCATAGCTGTTCCGCCGATCTTGAAATGATATGTTATAGTGCAAACGGCATTGCATGTCGCCACTCCGTTAACACACTGTGGAGGATCAAGATGAAGAAAAGTAAACTTGATTTACGTGAAGCAATTGTTGATACGGCAGTAACCATCGCGGAACGCTCGCACTGGGAATCAGTGCGGTTGTTCGATGTCGCGGCGGAACTCGATATTACACTCGACGAAATCCGCGTCCATTTCCGCGAAAAAGAGGACTTGGTCGATGCCTGGTTCGACCGCGCCGACAGCCGGATGCTTAAAGCCACCGAAACCGTCGAATTTTTATCGCTACCGCCACGCGAACGCTTGCAATTGCTTATCATGGCGTGGCTCGATGCGCTGGTTGCGCATCGCAAAGTCACACGGCAGATGATCGGCGGCAAACTGGAACCCGGTCATTTGCATATTCAAATTCCCGCCATCATGCGCGTCAGCCGCACCGTGCAATGGATGCGCGAAGCCGCGCATCGCGATGCCACGTATGTACGCCGTGCTCTGGAAGAAACCGCGTTGACGACGATTTACCTGGCAACGTTTGCTTACTGGATGCAGGATGATTCGGAAAATTCGCAAAACACCCGCGATTTCCTGGCGCACAAACTGAAATATGCCGAATCGCTCGATCACTGGGTATACGGAAATCCTCGCAATGAAACTGCGGACAACTCCGATACCGATTCGGAATCGCAGACAGTCGGGGAATTTTCCGAAGCTCACGGTTCTGCGGCACCAACGTTATCCATCGTCCCGGAAATCCGTGCAAAATCCGGTTAACCGGTGGATCCGCTCACTCATGCGCTGAGCGGCGCGCTGCTGGCGCGGGCTGCTGCGCCGGCGCGTTTGCCATTGCGCTGGCGAATCGTTGCGGGCTTTGCCGCTGCCGCTTTTCCGGATATTGATCTGGTTCTGCGGCTGATCGACACCCTCACCTATTTAAACTGGCATCAAGGCCCGACGCATTCATTGATTCTGCTGCCGGTTTGGGCAGGACTGCTGGCATGGTCGTTTTCCAAACTCAGCCGCGGACGTTATAACTGGCGGTTGTTTTATCAACCCGCCTGTCTCGGACTCGCCATCCACATCGTGGGTGATCTGATCACATCGTATGGGCTGATGCTGTTCGCGCCGTTTTCAACTGAGCGTTATTCTATGCCGCTGATATTTGTCATCGATCCGTGGTTCAGTTTGATCGTCATCGCCGGTCTGACCGCTTCAGGGTATTATCCGCAACGCAAAATCCCGGCCATCACAGCACTATTGGTGTTGTGCGGCTATGTCATCTTTTTGTCCACGTTGCACCAACAGGCCATCGCCATCGCCCACCGCTATGCCGAATCTCAAGCCATCCAGCCTATGCACGTAGCGGTTCTGCCGCAGCCACTGTCACCGTTTCATTGGAAAATCATCATCCGCATTCACGAAACTTATTACATAACGGACATCGATTTATGGCGACCTGCCGGAAAAGAACAAGCCGATGCTGCCGACTGGCTTTTCCCCAGAATGACCGCCGCCTACCGTCCAGTGATGGAAAAGAATTGGCGCATTCAGCAACAATTCGGCAATGATCCGACCCGCTCCGTGCTGCTTCGGGAAGCCTGGCTAGCCCCTGCTTTCGCACCTTTTCGTAGTTTTGCGCAATTTCCGGTATTGGATTCTGTGGATACGCAAGAGTCTGGATTTTGCGTTTGGTTTTACGACCTGCGCTTCAAATTCCCGGAATTGCCGCCATCGTTTCGCTACGGTGTGTGTAGGAAACACGGCCAGGCGGATTGGCAGATGGTACGGCAACGGGGATTGTTTTATATCGATTAAGAAGTCACCTTCACCATCTCTGGATGATCTGCATTCACAGAGCTTTCTTACTGCAAAGCTGCATACCGGCAAATCTCTTGAGCAAACTGCCGGAAATCCCGCAAAGAATTCCGGCAGATGGCATACACAATTTCCCAGTTGATCGCCTCATAGTTGTGAACCGCGATATTTCTGAAACCAACAGCCTTTCGTAATCGTTCGTTGGTTTCTTGCGAAATTGCTCCAAGTTCATGCAACTTCGTAAAAATATCGCCCATCGTTTGAGGTAATGTCTGATTGGTTGTACTGATGATGTGACTGCCAATATCGATGCTGATTTGTACAGCGCGTGTGAGATTGATCACCAGAATATCTTGCAAATCGATATCCCGGATCAAACTGCCCGCATCCTCTGGTGTTTTATCTTCGATGCGTTGCATGCAACGCCGCAGCGATTCCAATTTCTCGGCAATGATCACTTGATCCATCGATTACGCCTTTCAGTAAGCATCCGCTGGTGCAGTGGCAGAAAATCGGCAACGTTGAGCAGATGCCGGTACAACAGATTGCCGCATGCAGTATCGTCGCCAAGCAAGCGAATCCCTCCTAAAACCTGTCCGGTGATAGGTTCCGGTACGTGAAACAAATCGACGATATCGACCGGGCGGCCAAATTTAGCACTAATCGCCTGCATCAATTGCAGCCTAAAACCCGCACTCAGCGGTTCTTGTGACAGCATGCCAAGATCAATGTCGCTATCCGGACGTACGCACCCTGTTGCCTGAGAACCGAACAATATCGCTAGTTTGATTTGCGGAAATTGCAGCAATAGGACTGTCAACTGATCCAAAAAACTCTGATCGCTTCCTTTTTTGCTGGCTTCTGTATTCTGTTGATGGGCCTGGAAAGCTTGTCGAGTCATGTCATTCGCTCATCTTTTACGAACCTGCAATCTTGCCCCACGAATCGCGCAATGTCACCGAACGGTTGAAAACCGGCTTGCCGGGCTTCATGTCGATGCGGTCGGCGACGAAGTAACCGTTGCGTTCGAACTGAAAACTTTGCTCGGGTTGCGCTTCGCATAACGCCGGTTCGACGTAGGCGGTAATGATTTGTTTGGAATCCGGATTCAATGCGGTTTTGTAATCCTTGCCACCGCTGTCCGGATGCGGGTCGCTGAACAAGCGGTCGTACAAGCGCACTTCCGCCGCATGCGCATGCGCAGCGGATAACCAGTGAATATTGCCTTTGACCTTGCGGCTATCGGCGCCCGGTGTGCCGCTTTTGGTATCGGGATCGTAAGTGCAATGAATCGCTTCGATTTCGCCTTGGGCGTTTTTATCGATGCCGATACATTTAACCAGGTAAGCGTACCGCAACCGCACTTCCGCCCCCGGAGACAGACGGAAATAACCTTTGACCGGCGTTTCCATGAAATCGTCACGTTCGATATACAGCACTTTGGACAACGGAACGGTACGCTTGCCCCATTCCGGTTTTTGCGGGTGATCCGGTGCAAAACAGTCTTCTTGCTGTCCTTCCGGGTAATTGTCAATGATCAGCTTCAACGGCTTGAGAATGGCGATGCGGCGCGGCGCATGTTCGTTCAAGTCTTCGCGCAGACAATCTTCCAGCACGGTCATGTCGATCCACGAATCTGCTTTGCTGATGCCGATACGTTCGGCAAACAGCCGAATGGCGCGCGGTGTAAAACCGCGGCGGCGCACACCGGCCAGCGTGCTCAAACGCGGATCATCCCAGCCGTCGACCAGTTTGTTTTCCACCAATTCGATCAACTTGCGCTTGCTCATCACGGTGTACGTCAGATTGAGCCGGGCAAATTCAATTTGTTGCGGATGGCACGGCACTTTATCCGCCAACTGATCGAGCACCCAATCGTACAGCGGACGGTGATCTTCGAATTCAAGCGTACACAAGGAATGCGTGATTCTTTCCAGCGCATCGGAAATACAGTGAGTGTAATCGTACATCGGGTAAATGCACCAGCGATTGCCGGTGCGCTGATGATGCACGTGACGGATGCGGTAAATCACCGGATCGCGCATATTGATATTGGGCGATGCCATATCGATCCTGGCGCGCAGCACGTATTGCCCGTCGGCAAATTCTCCGGCTTTCATGCGACGGAATAAATCGAGATTTTCCTCAATCGACCGGTCGCGGTACGGACTGTTCCTGCCCGGATTCGTCAGAGTGCCGCGATACTCGCGGATTTCATCGGCGGATAAACTCTCGACGTAGGCTTTGCCTTGCATGATCAGAAATTCGGCGAATTCGTAGAGCTGGTCGAAATAATCCGACGAATAATACAGATGTTTGCCCCAATCGAAACCCAGCCAGGAAACATTGTCGCAAATCGAATCGACATACTCCTGCGCTTCCTTCTCCGGATTGGTATCGTCGAAGCGCAAGTGACACACGCCATTATAATCATGCGCAATCCCGAAATTCAGGCAAATGCTCTTGGCATGGCCAATATGCAAGTAACCGTTCGGTTCCGGCGGAAAACGCGTTTCCACCCGCCCGCCCCATTTGCCGGTGCGGTTATCGTCGTCGATGATGTTGCGGATGAAATTGGCCGGGGCTGTCTCTGCGGTGGAATGGTTTCTGGATTTCTCGTTCAAAGCGGGTCTCTCGCAATTGGTAATGATGCTTTCTTTTTAATTATAATTGGCTTTGATTTGTTTAATCACTAGCAACGCCAGATAATTTTTTGAGATTGGCAACAAAAAATCCGCCATCGATTCATTAATCAAATTTAATCAAACACTTTCATCACAAATTAAGACTCTCGATTGTTGCAACATCCGCTTGTCGGACAAAGAAAAGATTTTCCAGCACAGGCCGGTTGTAACCTGCATTTATGCCGGTTTGAATTACTTGCTCCAAAATCGTCTGATTATCCAATCCACGCAACGATTGAACCAAAGCGGAAAAATCCAATTGTTCAATTTTGGCTACCGAATCCAGCAAACTTGCGCAGGCGGAACGGCTCCACCTTCCTTGCTGCAGTGCTAGTATTTCAAACCCTTGAGCAATCATCCATTGCAACCAATTTAAAGGCGATTCGCCTGCTTCAAGGATCGAAAAAGGAGAAAACTCACTCAAGATCTTAATTCTCGGAGAAGCTTTCAAGGTTTCTTGCAAACCACGCAGCGCTCGCGGTTCGAATCCTTCGATATCAATCTTGACCAGATCAAGCGGCGCAAGCTGCAAATCATCCCCGCGGACCACCGAAACCTGGATAGTTTCTCCGGTACATACCACCGATGAATATAAACGATGCATGCCGTTGTTGTGAGAACTTAGAAAAAGTTGTGACTCACCGGCTTGGTCTGACAATGCATGCCGGTAAATTTTAACCCGCCCCTGTTGTTGCCAAATACGAGTATTTGCATCCAAAATTTCAAAATTTGTATTATCAGGTTCGACTGAAATCACTTGACCTGTCGATCCGACGCACTCAGCGGCTAAAACAGTATAATAGCCGACGTTTGCACCAATATCGAGAAAACGGTCTCCGGGCTTGATCAGATTAAGAATTGAGCGTGTCTCGTCCGGCTCAAAAATCCCATTGGCTATCAATCCCAAGCTGTCAGCATCATCAACCAGTAGCGATTGTTGGGTGAAAAGCTTGGCTTGTTTCATTGGAAGTGCACTAAAAACGGTGGCTGCAAGCGCAAGAAGTTTGAATTCATTGGAGATGAGTTCTCACTCGATAAATTAAACAAGATTAATATCTTATCATCTTTTCAATGTCCCACTCATCCAACACAGACAATCCCAATAACACCTCAGCGCGCTGGCAGGCCGCCCGGCAAGCCGTGCAATTCATCGCGCCGTATAAACGCCAGGTTGCCTACAGCCTGCTGGCATTACTTTTTACCGCAGCGATTACCTTAACGATCGGGCAAGGCATCCGGTTATTAATCGATCAAGGCTTCGCAACGCAATCGAAAGAGTTGTTAAGCCATTACGTGCTGATTTTTTTATTATTAGTTGTTGCTTTGGCAGTCGGCACGTTCACCCGCTATTATTGGGTCACTTGGTTAGGTGAGCGCGTGATCGCCGATATCCGCAGCCGGGTGTTCAATCATCTGATCCATTTGCATCCCGGCTTTTTTGAAGCCAACCGCAGTCTTGAAATCCAGTCGCGTCTGACCGCCGATATGACGCTGTTGCAAACCGTGATCGGATCGTCGGTTTCGTTTGCCTTGCGTAATTTGATCATGATGATCGGCGGCATTATCTGGCTATTCATCACCAATGCTAAACTCACGGCACTGGTGATGGTTTGCGTGCCGCTGGTAGTAGTTCCGATTCTGGTCTACGGCCGCCGGGTACGGCAATTATCGCGGCAAAGCCAGGACAAGATCGCGGCTGTCGGCGCTTACATCGGTGAAGTACTGGGTCAAATCAAAACAGTACAAGCCTACAACCATCAGCGCATCGATCAAGAGAAATTCCATAGCCAGGTTGAAGACGCATTTGCCGTCGCAAAACAACGCACCCTGCAACGCTCGCTGCTGATCACAATGGTTATATTGCTGGTGATGGGGGCCGTAGGATTGATGCTGTGGGTAGGTGGTCTGGATGTCATCGAAGGCCGTATCAGTGCCGGTGAACTGGCAGCCTTTGTATTCTACAGCGTGATCGTCGGTTCCGCTGTTGCATCGATCTCGGAAGTCATCGGAGAACTGCAGCGTGCTGCCGGAGCCGCCGAACGTACCATGGAGTTGTTGCATTCGCCGAATCTGATCCAGTCCCCAAAACAACCGCAGCAATTACCCAAAGTTTCCGGCAATATCGACATTGATCAACTGTGCTTTGCATATCCTGCACGCCCTGAAATTCTAGCAATCAACAACTTGACGCTGTCGATCCGTGCGGGTGAAACACTGGCGCTGGTCGGCCCGTCCGGCGCCGGAAAATCGACGCTGTTTGATTTGTTGCTACGTTTTTTTGATACTCAATCCGGTACGATCAGACTGGAAGGCATCGATATCCGCAATCTTGAATTATTTGAGCTGCGCCGCTGTTTTGCATTGGTATCGCAAAATCCGGCATTGTTCCACGGCACGATCAGTGACAATCTGCGTTATGCCCGCCCCGACGCCAGCGATGCGGCGGTTCAAGCCGCAGCTGAGGCTGCGCATGCGCATGAATTCATCCGTACACTGCCGCAAGGTTATGAAACACCGCTGGGGGATTTAGGATCGGGGTTGTCGGGCGGCCAAAAGCAGCGGTTGGCGATTGCACGGGCGATTCTGGCCGATGCACCGGTGCTGTTGCTCGACGAGGCCACCAGCGCATTGGATGCACAAAGCGAGTATTGGGTGCAGCAGGCATTGCAGCAATTGATGCGCAACCGCACAACGCTGGTTATCGCACACCGGTTAGCCACGGTGCAATCCGCCGACCGCATTGCGGTGCTCGATCATGGCCGTCTCGATGCGCTCGGCTCGCATGCGGAATTGCTGCAATCCAGCGCGCTCTATGCACGCCTGGCGGCGTTGCAGTTTCAGCAAGCGCAATAACGCACTAATCCTGGCTCGCCAAACCGGTGCCAGCCGCTTCGATAACTCGGGACAATGTTTTGCGCGCTTCCCGCATACCCGCGCCCATTTCCAATAATGTGCCCAACCGGACCGAACGCTTCAATAGCAGTGCGGTTAGATGCACCGGCTTAACACCGCCATCCGGATTAACCGCAGAAAGCAGTGCTTGCGGCGGCGAGAAATGGACCGGATCGATGATCGCACGCACTGCAATAAACGGAATACCGGCTACTGCCGCCACTTGCGCAATAGCCGCGCTTTCCATATCGACGGCTATGGCACCGGAAGCTCGCGCCAGATCACGTTTTGCTTTTTCATTAGTCAGTGGCACGTTGCTATCAGCCAACAAGCCATTCACAATGGTAATGGTTGAGGGGAGTTGCTGTTGCAGCCGGTCACGCCATCCTCGATCAATCGGCAGCAGCTCACCGGCATGGATGGCATCCGGCAACACCAAATCGCCGGGTTTTAATCGATCGCTCAAGGCCCCGGCGACGCCGAAACTTACCAATGCAGTAACGCCGTGCTGCTGCAATCCTTGCGCTGCGGCCCGGGCTGATTGCGCGCCCATGCCGCTGAGCCACAACAGCGTCTGTTCATTTAGCGAAGCGGGTTGGTTGAAAGGAATACGCCCCGGTGATACACATGCGGCTTCAGACCGCAGCGCGGTAACCAAACCGGTTATTCGCACGCGGCAATCGTTCTGGTCATCGCGCGATAGCGCGCCAGCGCCCACAACGGGAAGAATTTTGAGTAACCGTGATAGCGCAGATAAAATACCCGAGGAAAACCGGGCGCGGTAAACCAGGGATCTTCCCAAAGATGCTCACTATTCTGATTCCGCAGCAAATATTGAATACCTCTGCGAACGGCATCACTATTGACTTCGCCTGCCGCCATCAACCCCAGCACGGCCCAAGCGGTTTGAAATGCTGTACTGGTCTCGGGGAAACGACCGGCCCATTGCGTATCCAGGTAGGAATCATTGGTTTCTCCCCAGCCGCCATCGTCCCGTTGTACCGATTTCAGCCATTTGACGGCACGGCGTACCGAAATATGCTGCATATCGAACTGCGCCAGCCGGAAAGCTTCCAACACTGACCAGGTACCATAAATATAGTTGGTCCCCCAGCGCCCAAACCAAGAACCGTTTTTCTCTTGTTCGCGCAACAGGAAACTGATGCCACGCCATACTTCGCGCTGATGCTTACCGTATTTCCCCAGCAGACCGACGCAACGCGCGGTCACATCGCTGGTCGGCGGGTCGATCAACGCGCCATGATCGGCAAAAGGTATTTCATTCAAATAATGATAGGTATTATCAATATCGAAGGCGGCAAAACCACCGTTCCGCGACTGCATGCCCGCCAGCCAATTGGCCGCGCGATCCAGCGAATACTGGTGACGCTCTTCACTCCCTTGTTCCAAGGCCCATGCAACCGCCGCAGTGTCATCCAGATCGGGATAATGCGGGTTGGCATATTGGAAAGCCCAGCCGCCCCCCGGCAAATCAGGCCGTTTATCGCGCCAGTCACCGGGTTCATCCAGAACCTGTTGTGCTACCAGCCAATCCAGCGCTTTCAAAACAGGCGTCTGGTCTGTTGTAGCGTCTTCTTGCAATGCCAGACTTGTCAAAACGGTATCCCAAACCGGCGATGTGCAAGGCTGACACCAAGTGCGTTCACCTTCGTCGACCAGCAATCCGAGTAATGCATTGCGGCATTGCACCCGGTTCGGATGATCCGGTGGATAACCGAGCAGCGCCAACGCTTCATAGGCATTGACCATCGCTGGAAAAATCGCGCCGATGCCGCATTCGCCGTTAAGACGTTCCAGCACCCATTTCTCCGCGCGGCGGATGGAATATTGCCGGAACGATTGTGGCAGTTGCGGCTCGAACCGGGACAACAGCCTCTCCACCAGCATAAAAACGCGCTTCAGCGGTGTATCCGCTTTGGGAAAATAATTCTTTTCCTCTTCCGGCGGCACAATAAACAGTTCACGGATATCAACTTGCCGGGGATTTGCAGCGCGCGCCTTCAAGGTACATAAGATTGATAAAGGAATCATCACGGTACGCGACCAGTATGACACTTTGCTGATATGGAAAGGAAACCAGCTTGGCAGCAGCACCAGCTCCGAAGGCACGACCGGTACGCCCCGCCATGGAATCTGATCGTACATCGCCAGCAGCAAGCGTGTAAAAACGTTAGCCTTCGCCGCTCCGCCACGTTCCAGAATCGCTTCCCGGGCACGCGCCATGTGCGGCGCATCCGGCGAATCCCCTGCTAACTTAAGCGCATAATAGGATTTGATAGTACAACTGATATCAAAGTCGCCGCCATAATATAGAGGCCAGCCACCATGCTTCATATCTTGTTTATCACGGATAAAACGGGCTATTTTATTTTCCAGAACGACGTCCACTTCATCCATGAAATGCATCATGAGTATATACTCTGCCGGTATCGTGCAATCCGCTTCTAGCGGAAAACACCAATGTCCGTCAGGATTCTGCAAAGCCAACATGGCATTGCGTGCTTGGTTAAATTTGATATTCAGTTCAGCAGCATCGACTTCTTGCTGATCCGGTTTTGTCGTCATGTGCAATTGCGTCATTTGATCCTTTTCAACAGAGTCCAATTGTTCCGATGCATTCGAGATTTTAAGAAGCCTATCCATCATATATTTCTAAGCACCTTCGTTATTCATTCAAAAATTTAGATACCTATTTACTAACTCTGAACGGTCATATTGTTTTATTCTCATGACCGTAACAGCCGGTCAACCTGATTCATTGAATCAATGCGATTGCCCGTCCGCTCATAATTTCTGTTTTTTTCCATCCTGTTCGAATGGATTATCTTGAAATGGCTCGTAGTAAAGATCTAATGGCAGCTTGCCATCGTGAACCAGAAATTCGCGCTGTTGCATCGATGCTTCGCGCACAAACAGATAAGGATCCAATGCCGCTTCATCGCGAATGCGCATCGGCCCCACTAATCTTGCGCGCTTATCGATCGCGCCGAGGATTGTCAGAGGAGCTGCAAAATAGGTACCTACTGCCAGCCCCGCGTAGAACAAAACATTAGTCACAAGCCCTATCGGAATATTGGTGACATCCCGCTCGCTACTGGGGCCGATCAAAGGAACAAATAAGTAAGAACCTGGCTTAACCCCCCACACCCCTAACGTTTGGCCAAAATCTTCATCGTGTTTTTGCAACCCCATGTGCGTCGCCATATCAAACAATCCGAACATGCCAATTGTCGAATTGACAAGAAACCGTAACGTATCTTCAGTTCCCTGTTTTACTTTGCCCTGAAGAAACGAATTTAAAGCGACATTGGGATAAGCCAAATTGTCGTAAAAATTACCAATCGACCGCTGCGCCGGATCCGGCACATAATCAATATAGGCATTCACGACGGGTTCGAACACTGCACGATCAATTTTATCCGTGAAGTCGTAGGACGCACGGTTAAATTTCTCGTGAGGGTCAACCGGATCAAGTTCTTGATCGCCATTCTTGGGTGTTGAAGCACACCCTTGCAAGACCGAAAAACAAATCGCCAAGACAATCAGCCATAAATAGCCATGATTTGTTTTTGCAAAAATATTTTTAAAAAGTCCAATAATTCCAACCATTGGTTTTACAAATCAGTCTTAAATTTCTCTCAATAATGGCAAACGCCGCATTACCAAACCGTTATCGAGCAACCATTCAATTTCGTCAGCGATTGCCTGGCGTACGGAATTTTGTGGCAAACCAAGATCATTAACCGCCTTGCTGCAATCAAAATGCATCGGGTAACGCGCCAATCTGACACCAGCAAGCGGTGCCATAGGCGGTTTATGGGTCATGTAATCGGCGACAAACTCACTGACAGCGGCCGCCGCTAATGCGAGCCAATAGGGAATATGTCTTCTGGGCATGTGCAGGCCGGTAATCTCTTCAATCCAGCACAATAGTTGCCTCAAAGTGATATTCTCATTTCCCAAGATATAGCGCTCTCCGTGTTTTCCATGCGTAGCCGCCAATATATGACCCTGAGCAATATCCCTTACATCCGCCATGTTAAATCCGCAATCCAAATAAGCCGGGGTTTTGACATTCAAAAAATCAAGTATCATGCGCGTAGGCGGGGTAATGGATCTATCTCCGGGTCCAACCGGTAATGTCGGTGCGACAATAATAACCGGCAATCCATCTTCAGCCGCTTTTAACGCCTCCCATTCCGCCAGCAATTTTGACTTGCAATAGGGTCCTGGCATTTCGTTTAATTGACATTCCAACGCGGAAAAAGCCGATACATTCCTACGCACATGTCCGGTCACAATCGATTCCGTCGAAGTATACACGATTACTTCCAGATCATGCTTTGCCGCTTCTGCAAATATAGTCCGGGTGCCTTCAAAGTTGACCCGATTAAAGTCGCTTTTTTTCCGTGTCCATAAATTAGGATTGGCCGCTAAGTGATAGACTCTTTGAACACCTTTAAGCGCTTTACGGACTACATGAGGATCACAAATCGTGCCGCGCACGACTTCCACGTTAGCTGGCAAAGGAACATCCGGGAGCTCCAGGATTCTGACATTATCGCCACTTTCCTGGAGTTGTCTCACCAGATGTGATCCGATAAAGCCGCCGCCTCCGGTCACCAAAGAACGCCGGTTGCTCATAAAATCCCCTCCTATCACAGCGTAACAGCTTCAATGCGAAACATTCAAAACCTGATCAATTTGCGGATAGATCAACGTTGCCGAGACAAGCAAACAACGATCAGCTATCCCGCTCGCCATGAACAATCTCCACTAATTTCAAAGCCTGCAGTTCCATTTCAATCACAAAATCATCAACCTTGGCTCGAAAATGGCGGTAGAAAATCATGCTTGGGATAGCAACGAGAATGCCGAAGGCCGCATTGTACAAGGCCACTGAAATCCCATAAGCCAGCTGCGCCGGATTGCTGCCTGCCGGTGAATTGGATCCGAAAATCTCGATCATACCGACCAAGGTGCCAAATAATCCCATCAAGGGACTCAATGCCGCAATCGTGCCCAATGTTGTCAGATAACGATTCAGCTCATGCGCGATCACCCGGCCCGCTTCTTCTATCGATTCCTTCATAACTTCCCGGGAGCTTTTCACATTCTTAAGACCGGCTGCGAGGATCTGTCCTAGAGGAGAATGTTTTTGCAGCTTCGTCAACATCTCTGAACTTACACCATTACGCTTGTATTCATTAAGTACCTTTGGCAACAATTCCTTAGGTGAAATGACATTTAAACGCAAGGTCCACATACGCTCTCCGATAATCCCGGCTGCAACTATGGAAGCGATGATTATCGGCCAGATTGGCCAACCTGCTGCTTGAATTAAAGATAACACGAGATAGTCTCCTCACTCACTGTAGATCCGAGTATCATTTTCTCTGAAAATCATCCAGTGTATATTTTAAAACCAAGTCTATCACCCAGTACGATGCAACTTAAAGAAACGCTGATTAATTGACTGCACGAACGGAACATTTTGTTGCGTGGCATTCACACCCACGTCTCTCGGATTGAATGTCCCGGCTGTTGTGTGTCGCGCACCTCGCGCTTCATTACGCTCGTCAAATTCTTCAGCATTTTCTTAATATCGGCTTAAAGATTGACCGATTTTTTTATCCACAATTTCTGTGAATAAATTTGTGAGTATGTCGCGAAAATAAGAATTAAGTTAACAAATCCAAACATCTTTTTTAACTTGATGGTTTTTTGTGCTCACCCATTGTTGATTAACAAACAATAAGTTAATTTGAAATTATATCATTTACAATTAGTTAAGCGGTACCCTGATATCATAAAAATATACATCGACTCTACGGCCTTGATATGAATCTGTTTCCAGTCACCGGACTTGCGCGTAAGATTTTAACCGTCAGTGAATTAAACAATAATACCCGGCAATTCCTGGAACAGAATATCCCGTTATTGTGGGTTAAAGGTGAAATTTCCAATTTGAAGCGTTATCAATCCGGTCATTGGTATTTTTCGCTGAAAGATGCCGAAGCTCAGGTAAGATGCGTACTGTTCAGTCATAAGAATCGGTATTTTGACTGGCAGCCCGCCGATGGCATGCAAGTGGAAGTACTGGCATTAGTTACGTTATACGAACCTCGTGGAGATTTCCAGTTAAACGTTGAAACCATCCGGAGAGCTGGTCTGGGTGAATTATTCGAGGCTTTTGAGAAACTTAAGGCCAAGTTAGAAAAAGCCGGTTTTTTTAATCCCGGCAAAAAAAAGAAATTACCTGATTTGCCCAAGCAAATTGGCATTATCACATCGCTCGATACGGCTGCGTTGCGGGATGTGCTATCAACCTTGCGGCGGCGCATGCCATCTTTGCCAGTTATTATTTATCCCACGTTGGTTCAAGGAAAAACTGCCGCCGCCAGTATCGCCGATGCTATCGATACTGCCGTACTGCGCAATGAATGCGATGTATTGATTGTGTGTCGCGGGGGCGGAAATATTGAAGATTTGTGGGCATTTAATGAAGAAATTGTTGCATTGGCGATTGCCGGCAGCTCGATTCCTGTTGTTAGCGGCATCGGCCATGAAACAGACTTTACTATCGCGGATTTTGTTGCAGACATGCGCGCACCAACACCAACGGCTGCCGCCGAGTTAGTAAGCAAAGACCGGACTGAATTAAGCCGCCGTCTGAATACGATTTACCAGCGCATGTTCCGCATGGTTCTGCATGGTCTCGAACGCGCCACGCAGCGTATGGATATACTATCGCATCGTTTGATTTACCCCGGTAGCCGGATTCAGCAGCAACTTCTTCAGTTACAGTATCTACAAGATCGGCTCAACAAGAACTATGCATACTTAATTGAAAAAAAACAATGGGTAGTGCTCGGATTCAATCAACGGTTAGTTAACGCAAATTCTCGTATCGTACATTCGGATCGGCAACATCAAGTTTTGGCATCACGCTTTCTCAGAGCTTTTTCCCTCTATTTCGAAGCACATTCAGTCAGGTTAAAACATATTCAAGCACAGTTATCACAGCTGAATCCGCAATCGGTCTTGGAGCGTGGGTACAGCATCACTTTTTCAGATAAAGGTACGATCATCCGTAACAGCAAACAGATACATTGTGGTGAAAAAATTCAGGTAAAATTCGCATACGGCTTCTGTGAAGCGGATGTTTCTAACGTCAAGGATTCCTGATCGACGCAGCTGCCCCAGCTCACTTTTTTCATTCAACAGTAAAAATCTTAATGCCTAAAACTTTCTTGATCCTCGGTGCGCTAAATATTTTCTTCTGCATAGCGTTTGGTGCTTTTGGCGCGCATGGCTTAAGGAATTTACTCTCGGCAGACATGCTGGCAGTCTATCACACTGGCGTACAGTATCATTTCTATCATGCCTTTGGCATCCTCGTTAGCGGCCTGCTTTTAATGCATTTCCCGAACTCACGCTTTATTACTGCGGCCGCCTGGTTGATGATGATCGGGATTATTCTATTCAGCTTCAGCCTTTATGTGCTGAGTATTACGGGCATCCGTGCGATCGGCATGATCACGCCGTTTGGTGGAGTCTCATTCCTTACTGCCTGGGCATTGCTCGCGTACGCGATTTGGAAAAACAAATAGTTGAGCCACAACTTTACTTGTTTTAATCAACTTGAATCGAATTCCCCGCCCTTTTGAGGGAGATGCTTTTTAGGAAAACACTGATTTAATTGCTCAAGCAAGCAATTGCCCGCGTTAGGCGGCGCTCAGAAACTTGCCTATCTTGCTCTAGTATGTCTCGTTTCTTACTTCCTATCCGCTTTGTATCTCATCTTGCTCAACAGATCGATCAGTGTTCCCTTCGTAATTTAATTTTTTTCCGCTATTTTCCGGTGAACAATAGCCATTTCTTTATTACGATCTGCCGCTTTTTCATATTCTCGCAATAACGCTTCGTGGTGTGACTCGAAATCTTGACCATGCCGTCCATAGTATTCGCTATGTTCCCGATACTCTTTCAATAACTCTTTTTGTTTTTGCGCTTTTGCATTCATTTCGTGAGCTTCTCTTTCATACATCTCAGCAAGTCCGATATGATCGAACTTAGTTTTGGCTTGAGCTTCAGCTTTATCCATTTTTCCTAATTCTGCAAAAGACACATTGGAAGCGAATAAAGCAGAAGTAACCAGAATTGCAGTCAATAGCTTAGTTTTCATGGCAAGTCCCTCTCAATTTGATAAATGAAATGTATGCTCAAGTGCTACTATAAATATTCAATGAACTGAGCTTCTTGCATAATAGCAAACTATGTGAAATCCACAAAGGTTTCATGGATAAACTACGAAATCAACTTTGACAGTAGAAAAATACACAATGAGACTAATATTATTATTTATTCTGCTTTGCTGTATCGCCCTTCTTGGTTATGCACAATACTTACAACATATCGAAGGATTGCTGCCTTGCCCATTATGTGTAGCCCAGCGCCTGGCATATTGGCTATTGGGATTAACTGCATTACTGGCGATTCTTCATAATCCCGAAAAGACTGGATACCGCATTTACGCGATTTTGATGTTTGCATTTGCACTAATAGGAACGGTCATTGCGGCACGTCACGCGTGGCTGATACGTTTTCCTGAAGCATTTGAATGCGGTATTAGCCCGGAAGAAGCTTTTCTGAATTCTTTACCTATTGCTGACTGGTGGCCCGGCATGTTTGAAGCCAACGGGGATTGTGCAAATGTTGACTGGGAGTTTTTATCGCTGACTATACCTGATTGGTCATTAGCGGCTTTTGTAATTCTTGCTATCAGCGCGCTCCATGTATTCTTCGCTCAGAAGTCGCCTTGATTTAGCCGCGCGGGTGGTGACTTGCGTGCAACTGCTTTAATCGCTCACGTGCAATATGCGTGTAAATCTGCGTCGTTGAGATATCTGCGTGCCCCAACAGCAACTGCACAACCCGCAAATCCGCTCCATGATTCAGCAGATGCGTAGCAAACGCATGACGCAACGTATGCGGGGAAAGTTGCTTGGTGATGCCGACTTGTTGCGCATAACGCTTGATGAGATACCAGAATGCTTGCCGGGTCATTGCCGCACCGCGAGTAGTCACAAATATCGTATCGGTCACAATGCCATTCAGCAACGCGGCCCTTGCTTCTCTTGTATAGCGATTGAGCCATTCGAGCGCTTCCTCGCCTAATGGCGCCAGCCGCTCCTTCCTGCCTTTACCCATGACCCGTAAGACGCCCATGTCCATGCTAACCTGCGAGTACCTGAGATTAATCAATTCCGATACACGCAATCCGCTCGCATACAATACTTCGAGCATTGCACGATCACGCAAACCCAATGGCAATCGGAGATCCGGGGCACTTAATAGCAACTCTACTTCTTTTTCGGAAAGACTATCAGGTAAATGGCGTTGCAGTTTGGGTGTTTCAATGTTTAAACTAGGATCGCTGGAAATCTTTCCTTGACGCAGCAAGAAACGATAGAAACGTTTTAAGCTCGATAATTCACGGCTAGTCGTGCTGGCTTTCATTTTTGCAGATACTCTTGATGCAAGAAACTCAAGCAAATCGGCATGCGTCGCTTCCGTGAGTATGCCATTACCTTGATTACGCTTGTTTAGCCATTCACCGAAAAGCTGCAAATCATTTCGGTAGCTATCAAGTGTATTTCGCGACAAACCGTCTTCCAGCCATAACGCATCGGAAAACTCGTCCAGTAAACCGGCATTAGTCTCAGGCGCTCTCATGGCATAATAACCAGCGTTTGATTTCAAGAGGATTTCCATCACTTGCGTTCATAAAACCTCCCAATCCACCATTTTTGGATATTACCCGGTGACAAGGTATAACAATCGGGATCCGATTAGCACCACACGCCCGGCCTACCGCTCTTGGCGCTGAATGAAGTTGTGATGCTATTTCTGCATAACTGCTTGTTTGCCCGCTTGGAATAGCCATGATAGCTTTCCATACACGCTGTTGATGAGCAGTACCGCTAATATGCAAACTTAAGTCAAATTTGTAATTAGGTTCCGTCAAATAAGCTGTTAATTGCCTGCATACTTCCTCAGCCAATAAGGTTTGTGGAGGCAATGTTGAGGAATCGAGCGGTAAATAATCAATGTCGGTTAACCAGTCTTCATCGGTTCTGATACCTAAAATAGCAAATGGAGTTGCTAGTTTCGCCTGATAAATTCTTGTTGAAGTCTTTACTTCCTGATTTTTCTTCTGCTTAGTCACCGTTTGCCTTATTAATTATCGAAAATAAAGAAAAAATAACATCCTTTATCCGTAAAAATGGACATCCAGAATCTACAGAAGTTTCAGCCCTGGCTCTTGATCCTCTAGTTACTAATCTTCACTGAAAGTGATATTGATCAATGATCGAGTATCACGATTTCGATAGTAGCAACTCGTTAAGTCTTTTAACAAATGCAGCCGGATCTTCGAGCTGACCTCCTTCTGCCAACAAGGCTTGATCGAATAATAAATGACACCAATCCTGGAAATTGTCCACTTCGCTTTTTAGTTTTTGCACCATTGGATGTTGCGGGTTAATTTCCAGAATCGGTTTGGCATGCTGGATTTTTTGGCCGGCTGATTTCAATAATCGTTCTAAATTACCGCCCATATCGTACGTATCCGCGACTAGACAGGCAGGGGATTCCGTTAGGCGAAACGTGACACGCACATCTTTTACTTGCTCACTGAGTGTTTCTTTCATCTTACCCGTCAGATCCTGGAATGCGTCGGCTTCTTTAGCCTGTTCCTCTTTTTCTGCTGCATCCTCCAAAGCGCCCAAATCCAAACCGCCTTTTGCAACCGATTGCAACGGTTTTCCTTCAAATTCCGTCAAATTACTGACCAGCCACTCATCCACTCGGTCAGACAATAGTAAAACTTCGATTCCTTTTTTACGGAAAACCTCCAGATGAGGACTGTTTCTGGCTGCCTTCAGACTTTCGGCAGTCACATAGTAAATTTTTTCCTGCCCTTCTTTCATCCGTTGAACATAAGTTTCCAATGAAACTGCCGGTTCATCGATTTCACTATGGGTTGTGACAAAACGCAGCAATCTGGCAATTCGCTCACGATTTGCGTAATCTTCACCGATACCTTCCTTGAGTACTTGCCCAAATTCACGATAAAACGTTTTATATTTGTCTTTTCCTTTCTCATTCTCATTTTTCAAAAGCTCTTCAATCAATCCCAGCACTTTCTTGACAACACCGGCTCTGATTGAATCGATATCCTTGGATTCTTGCAGGATTTCACGCGATACGTTCAGTGGTAAATTATTTGAGTCAATGACTCCACGGACAAAACGCAAATAATTCGGCAGCAGTTTTTCCGCGTCATCCATAATAAATACTCTTTGGACATAGAGCTTGATACCGTGACGACGTTCGCGATCGAATAAATCGAACGGGGCGCGCGCAGGGATGTAGAGCAACTGTGTGTATTCCTGTTTACCTTCTACGCGTGCATGCACATAAGCTAACGGTGGCTCAAAATCATGAGCGACATGTTTATAAAATTCATCATATTGTTCTGCAGTAATTTCGTTCTTCGGCCTTGCCCACAACGCATTGGCTTGATTGATAGTTTCGTCTTCATCAGTAACAATGTTCCTTTTCTCTTCCTGCGACCATTCTTCCTTCTTCATCACAATCGGTAAAGTAATATGATCGGAGTATTTACGGATGATGTTGCGAATTCGCATCCCATTGAGAAACTCATCCTCCTCTTTTCGCAGGTGCAATGTGATGTCTGTGCCGCGTTGAGGTTTTTCAACAGTTTCTATGGTGTATTCACCTTCACCGCTCGATTCCCAACGCACACCATGCTCGGAGGTCAATCCTGCTCTTCTGGTAATTAAAGTTACTTTATCAGCGATGATGAACGCGGAATAAAATCCAACGCCAAATTGCCCGATTAAATGCGCATCCTTAACTTGATCGCCCGTTAAAGAATTGAAGAATTCCCGGGTGCCGGACTTTGCGATGGTGCCAATATGATCAATAACTTCTTGTCGAGACATACCAATTCCATTATCAGAAATGGTAATCGTATATTCGTTACTATCATAACTTACGCGGATTTTTAAATCTGAATCAGATTCATAGAGTGCTGGATCGGTTAGTCCCTCAAACCGCAATTTATCAGCGGCATCGGATGCGTTTGATATCAGTTCTCGCAAAAAAATTTCCTTATTACTATATAAGGAATGGATCATCAGCTTTAATAACTGTTTAGCTTCTGCCTGAAAACTGAATTGTTCTTTAGGTGTTTCAACTTGCACAATAAACCTCCATGAAATAAATATATTTTTTCGCGAAAATGGGGGTCAGATTAGTAATTTCAAGTTCTTGTAATCAATGCAGTGGTTATCAAAAACACTAAATCTGAGATTACATCAGCAATAGCATCAGGAAAATCTTCTATGCAAATTACAGCTAGGCTTTATAGGCTAAGATGCAACATAGAAAAATGAGTGGATACTTACATTTAGGAAAGCTTTTATCAGCTTTCCTAATTCCGGTCACATTGAGTTTTGAATGGCGTAGAGACTTAATCCCATCAATGCCTGGGGAAATATTCCAAAAGCCAAAACAGCCAATCCATTTGCACTTAATAGAATCTTCACATCGCTATTTGGCACGATCGGCTCATCTGTTTCAGGCTCGTCAAAATACATCAATTTAATAATACGTAGGTAATAAAATGCGCCTATTAACGAGAATAAAACGGCTACGATAGCGAGCCACACAAACCCGGCATTCACTACAGCTTGCAATACTGCAAATTTCGCATAAAAACCAATCATCGGTGGAATACCGGCTAAAGAAAGCATCAATAAAAGTGTTATAAATGCATACCACGCATTTCTTTTACTCAGTCCTTTAAAATCGTCGATATTCTCTGCCTCAAATCCGCTCCTGCATAACATCATGATCATTGCAAATGTACCTAATGTCATCAATACATATGCAATTACATAAAAAAGTGCAGAACTGTAACCATTCGAATCCGCACTGATAAATCCCAGTAACAAAAAACCCATGTGCGAAATCGTTGAATAAGCCAGCATCCTTTTAATATTTGTTTGCGCTATCGCTGCGATATTTCCTACGGCCATCGACAAAACTGCCAATATCACCAGCATACCTTGCCAATCCGCTACCATCTCTCCCATTCCTTCAACCAGCAATCGCATTACAAAACCAAATGCTGCCAGTTTAGGCGCAGATCCAATAAACAGGGTAATTGCAGTCGGTGAACCTTGATAAACATCCGGTGCCCACATATGAAATGGCGCCGCACTTAATTTAAAACTGATTCCAGCAACGATAAAGACCAGTCCCACAACCAGAACTTCTTTGCTGCTGGCTTCACTCTGAATGATTTGCGTAAGTTGTGATACATGTAAAGTACCGGTTGCACCGTATACCATTGACATGCCGTATAGCAAAAAGCCGGATGCTAAGGCTCCCAATACAAAAAACTTCATTGCTGCTTCCGTGGCGATCTGTGAATCACGCCGAAGCGCAACCAATGCATACAAGGACAATGACAATAACTCCAAGCCAATGTAGAGCGTCAGGAAGTGACTAGCAGAGATCATAACCATCATGCCCAGTGTTGCAAAAAGTATCAGACTAAAGAATTCTCCTCGCAGCATACCTCTATCGCTAATGTATGTATGCGAATAAATTAATACAGCTGATACCGTACCATACACCATCAGTTTGAGAATATCCGCCATCGCATCATCAACGAACATGCCGGAAAACGTATGATTCACTTCTGTGGAGAAAGATATGAAGGTAAGAAGCGCGCATCCAAACAACGTAATTTGCGTCAGTAAGTAAGCTACATGGCGCCGGTTATTACCGGCGGTAAGATCAGCCAGCATTACTACACACACCATAATGAGCATAAAGATCTCTGAAGAAGCCGGTGCGAAGTCAGGTGGTATAAAATTCATTAACTCTAAATCCTTATTGCTAGATATCCTACAGAATTACATTTTACAGCTTGCTGGTACTGACATGGATTAATAAATGATCAATCGTGGTATGCATTACTTCAACGAGCGGGAAAGGATAAACGCCGAACCACAGTACAAAAATAGCCAAAATTGCCAATATCAAGAATTCGCGTTTGGAAATATCTTGTAGTCCTTCAACAGCAGAATTAGCTACTGCACCAAATATCACTCGTTTATACATCCATAATGTATAAGCTGCCCCGAAAATCAAAGTCGTAGCTGCTAAAAATGCATACCAGAAATTGATTTGGACGGCGCTCATGATAACCATAAATTCACCAACAAATCCGCTTGTTCCTGGAAGCCCGGCATTTGCCATCGCGAATAACATGAAGAAAGCCGCGAAAGCAGGCATCTTATTTACAACCCCACCGTAATCCGCAATTTGGCGCGAGTGCAAGCGATCATACAACACGCCTACACAAAGGAACATTGCACCCGATATAAATCCATGCGAGATCATCTGCACCATCGCGCCTTCTATGCCGTAGGCGTTGAATAAGAAGAACCCTAGCGTAACAAAACCCATATGTGCAACCGACGAATAAGCAATCAACTTTTTCATGTCAGCCTGCATCAAAGCAATCAAGCCAATATATACAACCGCAATTAATGACAAAACGATCATCATATCAGCGAGATACAGACTGGCGTCCGGGGCAATAGGTAGAGAAAAACGTAAAAAACCGTAACCGCCCAATTTCAACAAAATTGCCGCCAAAACAACAGATCCTCCCGTAGGAGCCTCCACGTGAGCATCTGGCAGCCAGGTATGCACTGGCCACATCGGCACTTTAACTGCGAATGCCAGCAAAAATGCGATGAATAAATAAATCTGCGGCGTAAATGGTATCGAAAGCCGATGATAATCTTCGATTGAGAAACTTCCCTCGGATGTCCTATACAAATAAATAAATGCAATCAGCATTAATAAGGAACCTAGAAGCGTATACAGAAAAAACTTGATCGCGGCATAAACTCTATTGGGTCCGCCCCAAATACCGATGATTAAAAACATGGGTATTAGCGATGCTTCCCAAAAAACATAAAACAGAATTGCGTCCAGTGATGAAAACACGCCATTTACAATCCCGGACATCACGAGGAATGCTCCCATATACTGGGATACACGCTGCTTAATTACTTCCCATCCCGCAATAACAACAATCGGTGTAATAAAGCAATTTAATACAATCAATGGCATCGATATCCCGTCAACACCAACATGATAATAAACATTAAATCGTTCAAACCAGACATATTTCTCAACGAATTGCATTGAGCCGGTTGTCACGTCAAAGCCACTGTACAGGGGTATCGCGACCAAAAAACCTAGTGTCGATCCAATCAAGGAAATCCAACGGGCAAGCTGCGCATTTCGATCATTACCGGTAGCGAATACAGCAATACCAAAAACAATTGGCAACCAAATAATTAAACTGAGTATTGGGAATTCAAACGACATGCTTATTCCGTTCTATTTATTAAAATCTTATGATTCTTGCTGGATGATATCCCGTCATGGATTTATGACTTAATATTATGAAATTTCAAACTTAATAAAGCCAGAATGTCAAAATAACAAAAATCCCTACAATCATTGTAAATGCATAATGATAGATATAACCCGTTTGATATCGTCTAACTAGTGTAGCCGTTAATGACACTACTTTCGCTGTTCCATTGACAAAAAAACCATCAATGACCTTGACATCACCAATTTTCCAAAGAATTGTTCCTAAAGAACGAGTTCCTCCTGCAAATAGCCATGAATACAGTTCATCAATATAATATTTGCGATCCAGCAAGATAAAAATCGGGGTGCATCTCCCTTTAATCTTTTCAGGAAGATCAGTTTTATAGTTATATAAATACCACGCTGTAAAGATTCCAGCTGTTGACAGCCAGAAAGGCGCTGTTGAAAAAGCATGTAAAATCATACCCGCAATGCCAGTAAACTCTGCCCCCAATCTCACAATTGCATCATGTTGTGAAGAAACATAAATTGCATCAGTGAAATAATCTCCAAAAACAATCGGACCGATAAACCACCCTGCGGCGATCGTTGGAATTGCCAATACTATTAGCGGTAACGTAACAACCCATGGAGATTCGTGTAAATGGCCTTTTGTATGTTCATCCATTCTAGGCTGTCCATGAAAGGTCATAAATATGAGGCGGAACGTATACAATGCTGTTACAAAGACAGTCGCTAGCACACAAAAATAAGCAAAACCGACACCGGGTATATTGGCAAAATGCACTGCCTCAATAATTGCATCTTTAGAGAAAAATCCTGAAAACCCAGGTACACCTGCACTTGCCAATGCCGCTATGAACATCGTCCAGTAGGTGATAGGCATATACTTTTTGAGTCCGCCCATTTTTTGCATGTTCTGCTCATGATGCATCGCAATGATGACAGAACCAGCACCCAAAAATAGTACGGCTTTAAAAAAAGCATGCGTCATCAAATGAAAAATCGCAGCGGAATAAGCTGATGCGCCAAGCGCTACTGTCATATAGCCCAATTGTGAAAGAGTTGAATATGCAACCACACGCTTAATATCAGTTTGGACCACCGCCACAAGCGCCATAAACAGCGTTGTAATACCGCCAATGACCAAGATAGTTGATAAAGCCATTTCCGATAATTCAAACAAGGGCGACATCCGTGCCACCATGAAGATGCCTGCTGTCACCATAGTTGCGGCGTGGATTAGTGCCGAAATCGGGGTCGGCCCTTCCATCGAATCAGGTAACCATACATGCAATGGAAATTGAGCTGATTTACCCATTGCCCCAACAAATAATAGAATACAAATCAGTGTTATTACTAACCAATGAAATCCGGGGATAATTTCAATTGATTTCTCGGTTAATTCCGGCGCTTGTGCAAAAACTGCAGTGTAATCCAAGGTACCAAAATACATTAACACCAGCGCTATCCCAAGGAGGAAACCAAAATCACCTACCCGGTTTACCAGGAATGCTTTCAGATTGGCATACACAGCTGTTGGGCGGGTATACCAAAAACCGATCAGCAAATACGATACGAGACCTACTGCTTCCCAGCCAAAAAATAATTGTAAGAAATTGTTCGACATTACCAACATCATCATGGAGAAGGTAAACAGCGAAATATAACTAAAAAAGCGTTGATAACCGGGATCATCATGCATATAACCGATGGTATAAATATGAACCATCAGAGAAACCAGACTTACAACAATCATCATGGTCGCTGAAAGATGATCAATTAAGAAGCCAATCTCGAAACGGGTATCCCCGGATATTAACCAAGTATATACGCTGCCGTTATAGCTATTACCTTCCAGAACATCCAAGAAAATAATAATTGATGAAATTAGAGAAACAAAGACTAAAGCAATCGTAACGCGATGGCTCCAATTTCGCCCGATATACCGACCAAATAAGCCAGCAATGATGGATCCTAACAAAGGGGCTAGAGGTACCAATAAATAGAGTTTTTGCATCACAAGTAAGTATTAGTTTTATTATTCAAAGAATTAATTTATAGATTCAAACTAACCTTTTAATTTATCGAGATCGTCAACATTAATAGTGCGCATATTCCGAAAAAGCACAACTAAAATTGCTAAACCTATCGCTGATTCCGCCGCAGCAACTGTTAAAATGAAAAATACAAAAATTTGACCTGATATATCTTGTAGATAGTGAGAAAATGCCACGAAATTCATATTGACGGCCAGTAACATCAATTCAATCGACATCAACAAAATAATCACATTCTTCCGATTGAGAAAGATACCAACCAGACCGATTGCAAATAAAATTGCACCAAGCACCAAATAATGAGATAGCGAAACCAAGATTAATTCCTTTTTAATTCTAGTGATGCTAACAGCGTTGCAATCATTCCTTTTTTTCCGCAGGCATCGCTACTATACGCAACCGATCCTCTTTTCTAATCTTCACTTGCTTCGATGGATTCGGTGATTTTTTATCTTCCCGGTGCCGGAGTGTCAATGCAATGGCAGCGATCATCGCTACAAGCAAAAGAACCGCAGCTAATTCAAACGCATAAACGTACTCGGTATAAAGCAGACGTCCCAATTCCCGAGTGTTACTATAATCCGCGCCTTGCGGAACAGGGTTAGGCATTTCTTCCAATCCAAAATGTTTTCCCATAAACACTGCGGACATCTCAGCAATCATGATCACTGAGACAATGGCGCCAAATGGAAACCATTTCCAGAAACCTTCGCGTAATCTATCTAAATTGATATCCAACATCATCACTACAAACAAAAACAGCACCATAACTGCGCCTACATATACCAATACAAGAGCAATCGCGAGAAACTCCGCTTCTAGCAATAACCATAAACCAGCACAGGTTACGAATGCCAGAACCAGCAGCAATGCTGAATTAACTGGATTCCTTACAGTAATAACCCCAAGCGCTGATACTATAAGAACAGTTGAAAAAAAATAAAATAAAAAGTCTTGAAAATTCATTTGAAGTAATTAGCCGAATTTAACGATAGCGCGCATCTGCTTCGCGATCTTTTGCGATCTGTTCCTCATATCGATCACCAATAGCCAACAACATTTCTTTCGTATAAATCAAATCGCCCCTTTTCTCGCCGTGATACTCCAAAATGCGAGTCTCAACAATCGAATCAACCGGACAAGATTCTTCACAAAAACCACAAAAAATGCATTTACTCAAATCAATATCATAGCGTGTTGTCCGTCTGGTCCCATCCGCACGTTGTTCCGAATCAATAGTAATTGCCATCGCTGGACAAACGGCTTCACACAATTTACAGGCTATACAACGTTCTTCTCCATTTGGGTAACGACGCAACGCATGCAAGCCGCGAAAACGCGGTGATTGCGGTGTTTTCTCCTCTGGAAAATGCACTGTGATCTTAGGCTTAAAAAGATACCGCCCGGTGACTGCCATACCTTTCAATAATTCGAATAATAAAAAGGTACTAAAGAATTTTTTAATACGATTCATTGTACTATCTCTATATTAAAACCAAATATTCAATGGAAAATAATTTCTCATTGATTCTGGTAACTGCATTATGAATCCTAGGAGCACAATCCATACCAGTGTGATCGGAATAAATATCTTCCAGCCCAGTCTCATTATTTGATCATAGCGATAACGCGGAAACGTTGCTCTGAACCAAAGAAAGAAAAATAATATAAACGCAATTTTCAGTAATAACCAAATAAATCCTGGAATAAGGGTGAATGGCGCTATATCAAGCGGCGGTAACCACCCGCCAAGAAACATAATCGATGTCAAAGTTGCGACAAGAATCATATTTGAATATTCCGCCAAAAAGAATACGGTAAATGCCATACCGGAATAATCCACATGAAAACCAGCCACAATTTCCGATTCACCTTCAGCTACGTCAAATGGTGCGCGATTTGTTTCAGCCACCCCTGAGATCAAATATACTAAAAACATGGGAAACAGCGGTATTAAATACCAATTAAGCATACTGTCGCCTTGTTGCCCGTTAACAATATCACCCAAATTCAGGCTTTGAGCCATCATTAACACGCATACTAAAGCAAATCCCATAGCTAACTCATATGAAACCACTTGTGCAGCTGAACGCATTGCCCCCAAAAAAGCATATTTTGAATTTGATGCCCACCCTGCAATAATGATGCCGTATATGCCCATTGAAGTCATTGCCAGAATATAGAGCAATCCCGCATTGATATCAGCCAGTACTAATTCAGGCGAAAATGGAATAACCGCCCACGCTGCTAATGCCGGCATAATCGTTAATACCGGCGCAAGAATAAACAAGAATTTATTAGCCCCAGTAGGAATAATAATTTCCTTCATGATTGCTTTGACTGCATCTGCGATTGGCTGTCCCCATCCGCGCAACCAAGGAATTCCAAAAAAAGTTACCCTATTTGGCCCAACACGTACCTGCATATAGGCGATTATTTTACGTTCTGCGAAAGTCAGATATGCAACGCCAAGGAGCAATGGAACAACAATAGCAAAAATGAACAACAGATTTGTTGTCAGAGAAAACAGCATCGCCCCCCATTCTCCGCCAAATATATCCAAAAATAATTGCTCAAAGTTTTCCATCAATCAACTCCATCAACGCCTATTATTTCTTTATTATCTCTAATTCACCGAATAATGCACCCAATCCAAAAGTTTTTGGATGAGCCCCGGCTAGACGAATGCAATTAAATGGCAGTTTCTCATCGTGAGCAACTTCGATAGACAAAGTTTTGTCACCTTGCTTGACTGTTATTTGATCACCTGCCTTAACTCCAATTTTCTCTAACATTGCTGCAGTCATCCATGCTTTTGGATCCGCGGCGTCTCGAGTGAGTTGAAGTGATTCGGCTCGTCGCACAATTGGATCAGTCTGATATATAGGTACTTCACCGATACGTTGTATCCCTTGTGTCTCAGTGATTATCAGTGTCCCATCAATCGCACTAGGCTTATTATTCAAATAGGACTTAACTTCGTGACCTAAAGGAAATACCTCTTCCCGCACTTGCTCGGAAGTTTCGAAATCAAAGCCTTCTAGATTGAGCAAATTGGCTAATACTCTCAGAACTTTCCAACCTGGCCGCGCATCTCCAAGCGGAGATACAACGCCATTAAAACTCTGTATTCTCCCCTCGGTGTTTACGAAAGTGCCTGATGTTTCGCTAAAGGGCGTTATAGGCAGGATCACATCAGCATATTCTTTTGCATTGCCTTGATAGGCACTCAAGGATACAACAAAATCGCCTGATTGAATGGCTTCAAGCGCTTTCGTAGAATCAAAAGTATCAAATTCGGGCTCTATATTCATTAATACATAAGCCCTACATTTATCACTAAAACCTTTTTGGTAACCAAGCATCTGCGCAGCATTTAAACCAGATTGCGTTTTCCCGGCACGCATCGGCAATGAAAGACAACCAATCTCTGGTACCGCACCAGCCAAATAGGCGCCGACACTATTGGCAGCTTCACCCAATATTCCAAAACTTGCACCCGATATCTCGGCAATCAGACCCGCAAGTATTTGAAGTGACGAATAATCGGGATGATGCTGCGATAAGTTACCCAAATAAATCGCAGCCGGTGCATTTTCGATCAAGCTGGAAGCAATAGCAAATGCATCAGCGGAGCTTGATACATTTGTCACATCAATATACTGTTTAATCGCTTGCGCTTGTTCACTCCCTTTAATCTCAGCAGCTGCTTTTAGAATCTCAGCCAACGCCTTGACCATAGAAGCTGGAGCAACGATGGTTTTATTCTTAACTTTAGTTAGCAAATCATCGTCTATCGGATTTACGATGTTCAATTCCAGTCCGCCCTTAACCGCCTGACGCAGACGCTGAGCAATTAAAGGATGATCTTTACGAAGCGTACTTCCAATAACCAGCGCGGATTTTAAATGCGATATTTCCGCGATGCTAGTGCCTAGCCATGGTACACCTTGCAGCTTTTTATCCACGCGAAAATCAGATTGACGTAATCGGTGATCAACGTTTCCACTTCCCATTGCTCGTAATAACTTCTGAAGCAAATAAAGCTCTTCTGTCGTACTATGCACTGACCCTAACGCAGCGATACTTTCCGCGCCATGCTTATGCTTGACAGACTGCAATGCTTGAGCCGTATACTCCAATGCCTCTTGCCAATCACATTCAGTCCATTGCCCATCCCGCTTAATCATTGGGCGTGTTAATCTGTCTTCTGAATTCAGACCTTCATAAGAGAAGCGATCTTTATCCGACAGCCAGCACTCATTGATTGCTTCATTGTCTCGTGGAAGTACGCGCATCACACGATTCTGCTTAACTTGAACGACTAGATTTGAACCTAATCCACAATGCGGACTGATTGATTTACGTCGCGATAGCTCCCATGTACGCGCTGAATATCGAAACGGTTTGCTTACCAACGCACCAACCGGACATAAATCAATAACATTCCCTGACAACTCGGAATCTACTGTTTTGCCAACAAAAGAGAGTATCTCAGAATGCTCTCCGCGCCCCGCCATTCCGAGTTCCATAATTCCGGCAATCTCCTGACCAAACCTTACGCAGCGAGTGCAATGTATGCACCGAGTCATATCCGTTGATATCAGCGGACCAAGGTTTTTATTAACAACAACTCGCTTGGCTTCAGCGTAGCGCGAACCGCTTGCTCCATAACCAACCGCAAGATCCTGCAGTTGACACTCTCCACCTTGATCACAAATAGGGCAATCGAGTGGATGATTGATAAGAAGAAATTCCATCACTCCTTTTTGTGCATTTACCGCTTGCGGTGAGTGGGTAAATACCTTCATACCATCCATGACCGGTGTTGCACAAGCTGGCAAAGGTTTCGGTGCTTTTTCTACTTGCACCAAACACATACGGCAGTTGGCTGCTATCGATAATTTTTTGTGATAACAGAAATGAGGAATATATACACCAATCTGCTTCGCACCATCCATAATGGTGCTTCCTTTCGGAACAGATACTTGCTTACCGTCGATTTCGATATTGACCATCGGTTAAAATTCTTGGGTTAATTACGAATAATGAGTTCAATGTCACGATTTGATTATGTATGAATAATCAAACCATGCATTTCTTATGATCTATATGGTATAAAAATTCATCGCGAAAATGTTGAATCATCGCACGCACTGGCATTGCCGCTGCATCGCCTAAAGCGCAAATTGTCCGTCCTTGAATGTTATCCGCAATGTTATCAAGCAATTCTAAGTCTTCCAGACGTCCCTTGCCATGCTCAATACGATTCACAATTCGATATAACCATCCTGTTCCTTCACGGCAAGGTGTGCATTGTCCGCACGATTCTTCGAAGTAAAAATATGACAAACGTTCTAGCGCTCTTACCATGCAAGTTGTCTCGTCCATAATAATGACTGCCCCGGAACCCAACATGGAACCAGCCTTCGCAATCGAATCATAATCCATATCTGTCTGCATCATCACATCACCAGGTAATACCGGCATTGAAGATCCACCTGGAATACATGCCTTTAACTTCCGGTTGCCGCGCATTCCGCCTGCCAATTCCAATAACTCCGCAAATGGAGTTCCTAGTGGAATTTCATAATTTCCAGGTTTGTTAACATGACCTGAAACTGAGAATAATTTAGTGCCCCCGTTATTTGGTTTTCCGAGCTGGAGATATTTCTCACCGGTATTTCGAATAATCCATGGTACGGATGCAAAAGTTTCAGTGTTATTAATCGTAGTTGGCTTTCCATATAAACCATAATTGGCCGGAAATGGTGGTTTAAAACGTGGTTGGCCTTTTTTTCCTTCGATAGATTCTAATAGTGCAGTTTCTTCTCCACAGATATAAGCACCATAGCCATGATGATTGAATAATTGAAAACTGAATGTCGATCCTAAAATATTATTTCCCAAATAACCGGCAGCTCGCGCTTCATCAATAGCTTCTTCCATTCTTTCATAGGTTTCCCAGATTTCCCCATGAATATAGTTATAACCTGCTTTTGCCCCCATTGCATAAGCTGCTATTATCATTCCTTCTATCAAGAGATGGGGATTGTAACGTAGTATGTCTCTATCCTTGAAAGTACCCGGTTCACCTTCATCAGAATTACAAACAATATATTTATCCCCTTCATACCCTTTGGGCATGAAGCTCCACTTCAATCCTGTAGGGAATCCCGCTCCACCTCTGCCGCGAAGCGCAGACTTTTTAACCTCTTCAATGATTTCTTCGGGGGCAATTTTTTTTGCCAAGACTTTTCTGAGCGCTGCATAACCTTCTCGTTTTTCATAACTCTTCAGGCGCCAATTGTCTGGATCCGTCCGATCAACACCATTCATCAATGTCAGGGGATGCTGATTCATTTGCGCAGCTCCTCCAACAATTGATCAATCTTCTCATTGGACATGAAACTACACATCCGCTTATTGTTTACCAACAAAACAGGCGCGTCACCACAAGCGCCAAAACACTCGCCTTCCTTGAGAGTAAACTTTCCATCCGGCGTGGTTTGATTGAATTCAATCCCCAGTTTTTTCTTTAAATATGTTGCCGTATCGTTACTACCTGAAAGTGCGCAAGGCAGATTAGTGCAAACCGTTATTTTATGTCGCCCTACAGGCTGCAGGTTATACATATTATAAAATGAGGCCACTTCGTAGACCGCGATGGGCGGCATACCTAAATATTCCGCCACAAAATTCATAGTCTCATTTGCTAACCAGCCTTTTTCATCTTGAGCAATCGCAAGAGCCGACATAACGGCTGATTGTTTTTGATCTGCTGGATACTTCGCGATCTCTCGATCTATTTTTTTTAGTGATTCCGCGCTTAACATCGTTATCTATCTATTTCACCAAATACTATATCTTGAGTGCCAATAATTGCGACGACATCTGAAATCATATGTCCCCGTGACATTTCATCCAACGCAGCTAAATGTGCAAACCCTGGCGCACGAATCTTCAACCGATAAGGTTTATTGGCTCCATTGGATACCAAATAAATCCCAAACTCACCCTTCGGATGCTCGACAGCCACATAAGCTTCTCCAGGAGGAACATGAATCCCTTCGGTAAACAATTTGAAATGATGAATCATTTCCTCCATATTCTGTTTCATCGCAACACGCGATGGCGGTGCAACTTTGTGATTGTCAGTAATCACTGGACCTGGGTTCTTCCTTAACCAATCAACACATTGTTTGATGATACGGTTTGATTGCCGGAATTCTTCCATACGCACCAAATAACGATCATAGCAATCTCCATTCACACCTACCGGAATATCGAATTCGAGACGATCATAAACTTCGTAGGGTTGTTTCTTTCTTAGATCCCATTCAACACCGGAACCACGCAACATGGGACCCGTAAAACCTAATGCTTTGGCTCGTTCAGGAGAAACAATCCCGATATCAACCAACCGTTGCTTCCAAATCCTGTTATCAGTCAATAATGTCTCATACTCATCGACATACGCTGGAAAACGATTCGTAAAATCTTCAATAAAATCGAGAAGCGAGCCTTCCCGATTTGCATTTCTCAATCGGGTCTGCTTTTCATCATGAATTTTAGATGATTGATACTTAGGCATCGTATCCGGCAAATCCCGGTAGACACCTCCAGGCCGATAGTACGCAGCATGCATTCGCGCACCTGATACAGCTTCATAACAATCCATCAGATCTTCCCGTTCACGGAAAGCATAGAGAAACATTGTCATCGCGCCTACATCAAGCGCATGTGCGCCAATCCAAAGCAAATGATTAAGTATTCGAGTAATTTCATCAAACATCACTCGTATGTACTGCGCTCTAATTGGCACATCAATCTGCAATAGCTTCTCAATGGCCATGACATATGCATGTTCATTAACCATCATCGATACATAATCCAGCCTGTCCATATAGGGCACCGATTGCAGATACGTCTTATTTTCGGCTAATTTTTCAGTTGCCCTATGCAACAAACCGATATGTGGATCCGCCCGCCGAACCACTTCACCATCCAGCTCCAACACCAGTCGCAAAACGCCGTGCGCTGCCGGATGCTGCGGTCCAAAATTCATGGTGTAATTACGTATTTCTGCCATAAGTTACTTACTACATTCTCTTCTTCAACAAACTTTAATCAGATGATTTTATGTTTCACAATCACCATAGAATTCTTCCCGTCTCACAAGCGGAGTAATTTCTCTTGGCTCTATACTTACCGGTTGGTAGATAACTCGCTTTTGTTGTTCATCATAACGCATTTCAACGTAGCCAGTTATTGGAAAGTCTTTACGGAAAGGATTTCCAATAAATCCATAATCCGTCAGAATCCGACGTAAATCCGGGTGATTGGAAAAAATAATACCATAAAGATCAAATGCTTCCCTCTCAAACCAATTGGCAACCGCCCAAATGTCAGTAACCGAATCAATTACTGGAAAGTCATTATTATCGGCAAGCACTCTAACTCGCAACCTGCGATTTTTTTCAACCGAGAGCAAATGATAAATTACCGCGAATCGTTTATTCTTGAGACTCAGTTTCTCTGATAATTCATCACCGTATGTCAGATAATCTATTCCGCACAAATCTATCAATGTATCAAATCGAAGCGCTGCATCATCGCGTAAAATTTCACAAACTGTCAAAACTTCTGTTGCATCAACCGCAATGGTAACTTCGTCATATTGTACGTGTAAATCAACAATCTTTTCACCGAGTATGGTGGTTAAAGCTTCCGCAAAATTATTATTTTGTATAGTATTCATACAGAGTTATCGTGCAATCGTGTTAGTTCGATTTATTTTATTTTGTAACTGTATGATGCCGTACAATAAGGCTTCGGCTGTTGGCGGACACCCAGGTACATAAATATCAACGGGCACAACACGATCGCAACCGCGCACTACCGAGTAAGAATAGTGGTAGTACCCTCCGCCGTTAGCACAGGACCCCATTGAGATCACCCATCGCGGCTCTGCCATCTGATCATAGACTTTGCGCAATGCCGGTGCCATTTTATTACACAATGTACCTGCCACAATCATAACATCTGATTGGCGTGGACTTGGACGAAACACTATCCCGAAACGATCAAGATCATAACGCGAAGCTCCTGTCTCCATCATTTCAACCGCACAGCAAGCTAATCCAAACGTCATTGGCCACATTGATCCTGTGCGACCCCAATTGATTATCGAATCAAGACTCGTTGTCACAAAACCTTTTTCAAGAGTTCCTTCTATGCTCATAACTTCAATCCCACTCTAGCGCACCCTTCATCCACTCGTAAATAAACCCCACTACCAGAATGCTCAAGAAAATCATCATTGCCATGAAACCAAACATACCGATTTCATCAATAACTATCGCCCATGGAAATAAAAACGCAATCTCCAAATCAAATAGAATAAATAGGATGGCTACTAAATAGTAACGCACATCAAATTTCATTCGAGCATCTTCGAAAGCTTCAAAACCACACTCATACGGTGATAATTTTTCACTATCAGGTCTATTAGGCGCTAGTAACCAGCCACATAGCATCGGCACCACACCAACCAAGAAACCGACTATTAGAAATAACAAAATTAGAAAATAATTTTCTAGCATTTTAGTTATTGTGGATTCTCATATTTTAAACAATAGATGACAGGCAAATTATCGATGTGCCGACGGCGAGAGTCGAACTCGCACAGCTTTCGCCACCGCCCCCTCAAGACGGCGTGTCTACCAATTCCACCACGTCGGCGGCAGAAAAACTTAGCGCTCTGCGATAATTAAGCTATCAAGAAAAATAGTATTTTTATTAATCGGGTATCTTACTTGCTTTCGAGTTATCGTTACTTTCTAAATCTGTCAGCTTGCCTTCAGCTGCGGCTTTTTCATCGATATTTGAGCTCATTGCTTCATCCGATTCTTCCATGATACTCATCACACTTCCGCTTTCAACCCGATTTGCCGAGAAATAAGTCAAACTCATGCTTGTAACAAAAAACATGGCTGCTACAAAACTTGTCGCTCGGCTTAAGAAAGTTGCTGAACCGCTAGGACCAAATAAGCTACCTGCAGAACCGCTACCAAATGCCGCTCCCATATCCGCGCCTTTGCCATGCTGCAATAATACCAAAATTACTAATGCGACAGCTAGCAATACATGCGCTGTCCAAACCAAAATCTCCAAGTTATCACCCCAAAAAATTTAACTCTTTATAGCTTGGCAAATCGCCACAAAATCACTTGCGATCAAAGAAGCCCCGCCTATCAAACCACCATCGATATCAGGCATTGCAAATAATTCAACTGCATTATTAGCCTTGACGCTACCACCATATAGAATTATCAATTCTTTAGCGGTATCTGAATTCTGCTTAGAAATAACTGATCTGATAAATACATGAACATCTTGCGCCTGCTGAGGCGTTGCTGTTTTGCCTGTCCCGATAGCCCAGACCGGCTCATAAGCAATTACAGCTTTCCGCAGCGATTCAACTCCCGCCAGGTCCAAAACAGCTGCTAACTGTTCTTCGATGATTTTTTCCGTGACACCCGTGTCACGTTGTTCCAGTGTCTCCCCGACACACAATATCGGTATCAAACCAGCCTTCTGAGCTGCCACATACTTTTCTGCAACTATCGGACTCGTTTCTCCAAACAATGCTCTTCTTTCGGAGTGCCCCACGATTACATAACGACAGTCAAAATCATTGAGCATTGATGCCGAGATTTCACCGGTATAAGCTCCTTTTTCATATTGACTAACATTCTGCGCACCCCAAGCGATATTGGTATTTTGTAATATGCTTTTTACTGAAGGGAGGTATAGAAATGGAACGCACACCGCAAAATTACCATTGCGAACCTCTTGCAGGCCTTTTATTATTTCATCAAGTAACTGTTTATTGGTTCCCAGACTTCCATGCATCTTCCAATTACCAGCAACTAACTTCCTACGCATTTACTGCCACCCCGATACTAAATCGGGGATCGTACCGTTGATTATTCCCCAAGTCAATCTAATGACAACTTTAAATTTCAAATTGCTTATCAGTGCTGTCTTAAATTCCATTGCTTTTAAAATATTGAAGAAATCACTGTGATCAGAATTTACCCGAATCTTCCAGTAATATAATCCTCAGTTTGCTTATTTTTCGGTTTGATAAAAATTGTATCGGTTACATTAAATTCTATTAATTCTCCCAAATACATATAAGCCGTGTAATCAGAAACTCGCGCGGCTTGTTGCATATTGTGGGTGACAATGAGGATAGTTACCTTATTTTTCAAATCAGTAATTAATTCTTCGATGCTTGCTGTCGCAATTGGATCAAGAGCCGAGGTTGGTTCATCAAATAACAGAATCTCAGGATCAGTCGCCAATGCTCGCGCTATGCATAAACGTTGCTGCTGCCCTCCCGAGAGATTGAATGCAAGATCATGCAACCGATCTTTTACTTCATCCCATAACGCCGAATTACGTAAAGCAATTTCGACTTTCTCATCAAGAATTGCGCGTTGCTTGATACCTCGAACGCGTAAACCATAGGCCACATTTTCATAGATTGATTTTGGAAAAGGATTCGGTTTTTGAAAAACCATGCTGATCCGCATGCGAACTTCGATTGGATCCACATTTTGTGCCAGAATGTTCACATTATCGGGATAGATAATGATCTGACCATCATAGCGATTACCTGGATACAAATCATGCATCCGGTTAAAACAGCGCAAAAATGTTGATTTGCCACACCCGGATGGCCCGATGAGCGCTGTAATTTTTTTGTCGTGCAACACCATATCAATCTTTTTAAGCGCATTAAAACCGCCATAGAAAAAACTGAGATCTTTAACTTCAGATTTATATTTTACTATCTCTGTAGATTTGTCTAAATCATTCTGCATATTTGTTTTACCACTTGATATTTTTGCGCATCCGATAACGCAAATAGATAGCCAATCCATTCATGGCAAGCGTCATTGCGACCAAAATCAATCCAGCAGCGGCCGCATTCAACTGAAACGCCTCTTCGGGGCGAGACACCCAATTAAACATTTGAATCGGCATAACAGTAAAAGGTGCTGTCAACCACTCAAAAGATAAGTATGGAAAATCATTTTTAATTGGTGATGGCGGTAAAAATGCAATAAAAGTTAAAGCACCTATCGTTATGATAGGTGCAGTTTCACCAATCGCTCTTGCCAAGCCAATGATAATTCCCGTCAGAATACCCGCTGACGAATACGGCAACAAATGATCAGCGACCGTTTGCCATTTAGTAGCACCAAGTGCATATGCGCCTTCTCTGATAGATACAGGAATTGATCTTATCGCTTCGCGCGTCGCAACAATAACAACCGGTAAAATTAAAAGCGCTAATGCTAATCCTGCCGCTAAAATACTTTGACCAAAACCAAGCTGATAAACAAATAAGCCCAGTGCAAGTAATCCATAGATAATAGATGGTACACCTGCTAAATTGGTTACATTAATCTCAATGATTTCTGTCAACAAGTTCTTGGGAGCGTATTCTTCGAGATAAACTCCAGAGCCTATTCCTAGCGGCACAGCTGCGACAGCGGTAACTAACATCACCAGAGTAGTTCCGACCCAGGCAGACAGAATCCCCGCAGATTCCGGTCTGCGCGAAGGAAAAGATGTGAAGAATTCCAGTGACAAACGTGGTAAGCCTTCAATCAACATGTGCAGAAATAACGCCATAAAAGTCAAAACAGCAATCATCAATGCAATAATTCCTGTAACCAAAAAAATCAGATCCCAGCGCTTGTGGAGACTAATAATTCTTCTGATCTCTTGAAGATTATTGACACTTTTCATTATGACTTCTTATCCATGTATGTTATTTACCAGCTTAATTTCATAACGCGCTGTTTTTATTTTTTTCGCCTTATAAGATCAATATATCTCGCGAAATTTTTTACGCAGCACGTGGCCAATAATATTGAATACCAGTGTGATCAGCAGCAGTGTTAATCCTGCGGCAAATATAGTTTGATAACCAATACTGCCATGCGGTAAATCGCCCAAGCTCACTTGCACGATATATGCCGTAATAGTCGCTGCTGGTTCCATAGGATTCCATGTTAAATTGGGTTGCATACCTGCAGCAATTGCCACCACCATCGTCTCTCCTACCGCGCGCGAAATCCCTAAGATATAAGCTGCCGCGATTCCAGAGAATGCGGCAGGCATCACCACTCGAATAGCAGTCTGAAATCTTGTCGCTCCCATTGCATAGGAGCCTTCACGCAGATTCATCGGCACTGCTCTCATAGCATCTTCGGTCATCGAACTGACATAGGGAATAATCATAATGCCCATAACCAATCCGGCGGACAATAAATTGAATCCTGGTAACTCTGGGAAAATTTTTTGTAATAAGGGAGTTACAAATAATAATGCGAAGTATCCATACACGACCGTCGGTATTCCGCCAAGCAATTCAAGAAATGGTTTGGCCATTTCGCGTACAGTAAAAGGTGCAAATTCTGACAAATAAATCGCAATGATTGTCCCCATCGGAAGCGCAACCAATAAAGCGATCAATGAGCTAACCACCGTACCTGACACTAATGGCAAGATCCCATAGTGAGCGTCAGCAAACAGTGGAGTCCATTGCGTATCGGTCAGAAAATCCCAAACCGAGACATGTTGGAAAAAGACGATGGATTCTTTTAACAGCATTACGATGATTGCAAGCATTATTACAATCGACAGAACTGCTGATAAGAAAAGAAAAGATTCTATAAATCTTTCATGAATTCTCCGGCGAAAGCTATAACCAAGTTTACCCGCGTCCAGAATAATTTTTTTATCTTGTGACTTATCTGCCACAGTGGAGCCCTTCTATAAATGCAGCATTATAGTAAGAGAGATACCAATGAATTAGCAGTCTTATTTTAGTTTGTTACTTATATCAATTATTTGATTAATCTTTAAATAATCAAAAATCGACTAAATAACAAAACTTTATTTTTTCCGAATATTCTCTCAGACTATATAAAAAATTCTGGAGATTTTCCAATCTCCAGAATTTTTCACTTATTTAATGAATTAAACCAAAACCTAGAAGACCGGGTGCCACTTACTCCTCATCTTCCTCGTCATCTTCATCACCTTGGGATTCAGCCTCGCTTGCACTCGCTCCAGCCTCTCCCTCGTCTTCATCTTCTTCGTCTTCCTCGTCCCCACCTTCATCGCTGTCTTCGTCTTTCATCAGTACCATCTTGCCCGCAGCTAAACTCGCATTCAAGTCCGTCTTCGCTACTTCTTCATGGACCAAAT